>Ga0160179_105039_pt1 | contig 47478 bp, 29 predicted proteins | sample met4stb_2_FD_108558 | JGI IMG/M metagenome (GOLD analysis project Ga0160179, IMG submission 108558) | Synthetic bacterial communities of pure cultures from sediment of Lake Washington, USA, under low oxygen conditions - MT... | ecosystem: Engineered > Modeled > Simulated communities (microbial......
ATTTTATTCCGTGAATTCAAGAACCCTCCGTCAGTAGAAGAACTGTCAAAACGGGCGGGAACCAATCAATTCAAATTAAAAAAGTTATTTCATCACTTTTTTAACAACACGCCTTACGGTTTGCTGTTGGAAATCAGGATGAATAATGCCTATCAATTGCTGGAATCGGGACAGTGTCAGGTGGGTGTTGCCGCAGATCGGGTTGGCTACAGTCATGCCAGCAACTTCAGCACTGCGTTTATTAAACATTTTGGGATTTCACCCAAGGCCATTTCAAAAAAACACTAAAATAGCCCGCAGCAAAAAGTATTATTCACCACGAAGGCACGAAGGCACGAAGGACAGGGAGTTTTATGTTTTTTCTCCGTGGTAAATCAGGAATAAACGGTTTTTTCATTTTGTTAAAAAACGCTTGGTTTCCTACTCACCTATACCGGCTGGATTACTGCTTTTTCGCAAAGCTTCCGCTCCTGCTCACGCTCCTTACCTGCATCCCTGTAGGCAAAGCATTCGTGCAGCCGTACTCGCGCTCCTTATCGACATCCCGCATACTACTTCCCGCGACACACCGATGCAGCGTAATTAAAGTTACAATGGCCTAACCCAACACAACAGATGTACCTGAGAAAGCATGAAATTCCTGATTATCGACAATGATGCCGCTGAACGCTCCCTAACCCTGGAAACATTGCGCAGTGCATTTTCCGAGGCGAATATCGTTGAGGCCGGCAGTCGCGAGGCGTTTGATGAAAAAATTACCGAAGCCGGTTTTGATCTGGCGATTACCGAATATCGGCTCGATTGGACAAACGGATTGACTTTATTTAAGGACATCCAATCTCGCTATGCCTGCCTGCCCGTCATCATGTTGACCGACTCCGGAAACGAGGACACAGCAGCCACTGCGATCAAGATCGGCATGGCCGATTATGTCGTCAAACGCAATCGTCATTCTTTGCCCGACGCAATAAAACAAAGCCTGTTTAAAACAAAAAAAGAGTCTTGCAAAAACGACAACAAATTCCAGTTACATGAAAGAAGGGACCCTTTCATTTCCCGATTCACACGGGATTTCGCTTATTTCATACGCATTTCCCCGGAGGGCAAACCGGTATTCGAATGGGTCACGGAACCTTTAAAACGGCTTATCGGTGATGCCGCATTTCAGGGCGAGTCAAACCCGACTCGCGATTGGGTATTGCCGATCCATCCTGACGATATACCGATTATTAGGGATCGATTTAACAAGCTACTGACGGGGCGCGAAGATACCAGCGAATACCGGGGCATTATTAATGGCAGTGAAGTTCGCTATTTTAGCGATCATTCATTGCCGGTTCGTGATCTGATCAATGACAAAGTCACACAAATATACGGCGTCATGCAAGACATCACCGCCCGCCGCAAAGTTGAAGAAAAGTTGTATTTGATGCAGCACGCCATTGATTCCAGTAGCAATGGCATTGTCATTACCGATCTGGCGGACGCGGACTATGCCATTATTTATGCCAATAAAGCCTTCTTGCGCATGACGGGATATTCGCTGCAGGAACTGTTAGGCCATAATTGCCGCATTATGCAAAATAACGATAGCGATCAAGAAGATATTCATGAATTACGCGCCGCATTGCAAAGTAAGCGCGATGCCCATGTCATTTTACGTAACTATCGCAAAGACGGCAGTCTGTTCTGGAACGAGATCTATATTTCGCCCATACAGGATCAACAAGGCCGGATTACCCACTACGTCGGCGTGCTGAACGACGTGACTCATCGCGTCGAAATGGAAGACGCGCTAGGTAAAAGCGAGGCAAGGATACGCTCTGTTTTCAATAATGTATCCGATGGCATTATCATTATTGATGAACATGGAATCATCGAGAAACTTAACCCGTCTGCCGAAAAGCTGTTCGGTTATGCTGCCGAGGAATTGATAGACCATAATATTAGCAAGCTGATGCCTGAGCCTGACCGGAGTCGGCACGATTCCTATTTAAACAACTATCTGGGTAGCGGCAAAGCTAAAATACTCGACACCCGCCGCGAGGTGAACGGACTCAGAAAAGACGGCTCCATTTTTCCGATGGAATTGGGTGTTAGTCGGTTCTACGTTGACCAGCATCATTTTTTCATCGGCACGGTGCATGACATAACCGAACGCAAGAAGGCTGAAGCAGCGCTACGGGATTTATCCGGTCACCTGGAAGCGGCCAGGGAAGATGAGAGAACCCGGATCGCACGGGAAATTCATGATGAATTGGGCAGTCTCCTGACTGCGCACAAAATGGATTTAAGCTGGCTGAAGAAGCAGATACCAGCAGATTTGTCCTTATGTCATGAAAAAATTGCGGTGATGAATCTGCATTTAAACGATGGCATTGGTTCGGTCAGAAAAATCATTGCCGACCTTAGACCGAGCATTCTGGATCATCTCGGCTTATTAGCGGCCATCGACTGGAAGCTTGATGAGTTTAGACGGCAAAACGGCATTCAATGCGCTTTGACGGTGCAGGAAAATGATGTTGTCATGGACGAAGGCCGGGACATTGCAGTGTTCCGAATTATGCAGGAAGCATTAACCAATATTGCTCAACATTCCGGAGCAAGCCACGTAACGCTTGATGTTGAAACAGGTGCAAACACCCTGATGATGAAAATAACCGACAACGGCCGCGGCATGACTAAAGCGCAGATGCACAAACCCGGTAAATACGGCATTCTGGGCATGCATGAGCGCGCCCGTCATTTCGGCGGCGAAGTCATCATCGTCAGTAATCCGGACAAAGGCACCTCACTGGTCTTGAACATGCATTTAAAGTCATCCGAAAGCGACGGTTGCCATGATTAAAGTATTAATTGTCGACGATCATGCCATCGTCAGACAGGGACTGAAACAAATCCTCGCCGACATTCCCGATATGGAGGTGTTCGGTGAAGCCGCTTCGGGCGATGAGGCTTTAAGATTTATCCGCGACCAGGGCTGGAATATCATGCTGCTCGACATCGCCATGCCGGGTAAAAATGTGATGGAATTGATTAAGCTGGCGAAGCATCAATCTCCGCACATCCCTATCCTGATCCTGAGCATGTATCCGGAAGATCAGTATGCGATTAGAATGCTGCGCGCCGGTGCTGATGGCTATCTCACCAAAGAAAGTGCGCCCGAGCAATTGGTGGAGGCGATTCGAAAAGTCGCCAAGGGAGGAAAATACATCAGCCCGGCGATGACCGAAAAACTGATCGCGGAATTGAATCCGAACCAGGAAATACCGCTGCATAATACGCTGACCGATCGCGAGTTCCAGGTTTTTTGCGGCATTTGCGCCGGTAAAAGCATTACCGACCTTGCCCAACAGATGACGCTCAGCATCAAGACCATCAGTACCTACCGAACCCGCCTCATGAAAAAAATGAATATGTCCAAAAACGCTGAAATTATCCATTACGCATTTAAGAATGATTTGCTTAAATAATTGATGTTACGCACATCCAACGAAAATCAGCCGTAAAGCTGGCATCCGCGTTCCATTATCAAACCAGCTTTTTGTGGCTTTCATGGACAACACGTAACATCAGCATTTAAGTTCCATCTATTGAATTACGACAAATTTAACCGGCTAGATACGTAGGAATAATCCTACATAATAGCTCTTGTAAGTCTTATGGATTTGGAAGCGGTTGGCTGATTTCTAACGGCCTCTATTTGGCCCATAATGCCTCATTTTAATATGAGGCGAGCAAAATGAGGTATATGGCCTGCTTTAAATGTGTCGTATCCCCCAGTGACATCAAATCCCATCCTGTTCTAAATTTACGGGTATATTCAAAACCAGCTTTATCCCTGATAATGATAAATATTAATACATTGATTATAAAGGGTAAATTAATTAATATCGCCGGTTTTATAATTTTCGGTTAGGAACATGCTTTTTATTAGAGGCGCCGCGCATGCGCATTAATAGACCGTCTCCCCGGAATCGCCTGCTTTCAAGAATCAGCGGTAGCAATTATTTCGGCCAGTTACTTAATAAGTCGCTAAATCCAGAAATTAATAATCTACAACCAATAAAATCATTATGTGTATTTGTCTGTGTTTTGATGTTTCCAAGTCAGAATTAAAAAAGGCCATTAGAGAAGGTCACGATTCAATAGAAAAGCTGTCTAAGCATATTCAGGTCGGCAGTCATTGCGGGGGCTGCATTGGGCATGTCGAGGAAATTTTAGAGAAGAAAAACCGTAGTTTCTTGTGGCCATTACAAACAATGCAATCGGCGCCAGGCGACGTTGAAAAATCTCCAATTAATGAGTGAATTTATTTTTACAGGCTGTTGTGCCCGTAAAAATATTGTCATATCGGTTACTTGCCACGATGTCTGTTAATTCAGGTACAGCGATGCCGATCGATAGAGACAAACCGCTTAAAATTAGAAGATTTGGATCAAAATGAGAGATAACAATAATAATATAACGAACGTATCAGTTCGTGAGGTGACGTTTAAATGAAAGTAAATATGCCGGTAACTAATCAAGAAATCCCAATGAAAAAAGGGGGGTTGTTGGTTACACGAACCGATTTAAAGGGCGTTATTACTTACGTCAATGACGAGTTTGTCAACATCAGCGGTTATAGCCGCGATGAATTGTTAGGCGCGGAACATAATATTGTCCGCCATCCCGACATGCCTCCAGCCGCTTTTGAAGACTTATGGATGACATTAAAATCGCTCAGGCCCTGGAATGGCGTGGTAAAAAACAGAACTAAATCCGGCGATCATTACTGGGTGGAAGCGAATGCAATGCCGGTCTTTAAAAACGGCAAGGTTCATGAATACCTTTCTGTCCGGCGCGCGCCAAGCCGGGAAAAGATTGAAAAGGCAGAACAGTTATACCAGCAGCTTAATGCCAAGACGGCCACAATCAGACCTACCGGTTTGGCGGCAATGGTTAAATCAATCAAGGAAATGGATGTCTGGAAAAAAATGGCAGTGGCGCTGGCCGTGCTGTTGGCACCCGTTTTCTACTTAATGTACCAGTTGTTTCTATCGCAGGATTATCTGTTGCTGGCCGGTGTTGCGGCGTCAGTGATAATTGCGTCGCTGATAGGTTTCAACGTCATCAAGAGCTTCACCACGCTTTTAAATAAGACCATCGGCACTTTTTATCGTCTGGCCGAGAAAAGGTTCGGCAATGTACAGGATTTAACCCGGAATGACCTGATCGGTGATTTCCAGCGCGCCTTGTACTCGATGGAAGTCAATTTGAGCCTGGATTTGTCGCAAGCCCGGGAAGATGCTGCAAAAGCCATGCGGATTAATCAGGCGCTGGATAATGTCCAGTCCGGTGTCATGGTGGCCAATACTAATCTTGAAATTATTTATACCAACGACAGCGTTGAACGCATGTTCAAGGCTGCGGAAAATGATTTCCGTCAACACTTACCGAATTTCGACGTCAATAAACTGATGGGCGCAAATATCGACAGTTATCACAAAGATCCCGCTCATCAACGCCGCTTGTTGGAAAACTTAAAGGAGGCTTATAGTTCAGAGCTAGTTATTGGAGGCCAACATGTTAATGTTATTGCCAGCCCTGTTATTAATGATGAAGGCGAGCGCATCGGTTTTGTTGCGGAATGGAAAAATCGAACCCAGGACATTTTAATTGAACAAGAGATTGGACAATTAGTGCAGGATGTTAAAGCGGGAGATCTGGGCAGCCGCATTAACATGGGCGATAAACAAGGATTTGCCAAGATGTTGTCGTCCGGCATCAATGAATTAACGGATGTTATAGAAAGCGCCTTTAATGATATTAACAGGGTTATGGAAAACATGTCCCAAGGCGATTTAACCAGCACTATTACTAATGACTATCAAGGCGTCTACGCCGAGTGCAAGAATAATATCAACGGCACCATGGCGAAATTGAGCGAATTTATTATTCAAATCAGGGATGCGGCTGATTTTATAGACAGTTCATCGCAGGAAATGGCCAGCGGCAATAACAACCTTTCCAGTCGTGCCGAACAGCAAGCGGCCAGTCTGGAAGAAACCGCGGCGAGTATGGAACAGCTTGCCAGCACCGTAAGAAATAATGCAGAGCATACCCAACAAGCCAATCAAGTTGTTAATTCGGCAAGTCGATTAGCGCAAAAAGGCGGTGATGTCGTGAAATCGGCCATCACTGCAATGCAGGAAATTAATGACAGCAGTAATAAAATTGCCGAGATTATTGGCGTGATTGATGAAATTGCCTTCCAAACCAATCTGCTGGCGTTGAATGCGTCCGTAGAAGCGGCCAGGGCGGGAGAACAAGGTCGCGGCTTCTCCGTTGTTGCAACCGAAGTACGTAACCTGGCTCAGCGAAGCGCCAATGCCGCTAAACAAAGTAATGACCTGATTCAGAACAGCGTACAAAAAGTGCGTGCGGGAACAGCGTTTGTCAATGAAACAGGCGCGGCGCTAACTGAAATTGTGAACAGTGTCGCCCAAGTAGGAGAAATTGTTTCCCAAATTGCAAGCGCCAGCGCAGAGCAAACAGCAGGCATTGACCAGGTCAATCAGGCGGTTTCTCAAATGGATGATATTACTCAACAAAATGCAGCCTTGGCGGAACAGGCGGCAGCGGGCAGCATTGCTATGAGTGAGCAGTCTGCAAGTATGTCCAAGTTACTCAATTTCTTTAAAGTGAGTTCGAAGGGTACTTCCGCCCCCGTTAAAACAACCGTGCGAAGTAAAGCGCCTGCGACGCCCATAGTCGCGCCAAAGCCTATAAAAACCGCTTCGTATAGCAAGCCCAAAAACGATGATACCGAATGGGAAGAGTTTTGATCTGAGGCATAAGCCCCTTATCAAATGAGTTCCGGCGCTGTCCATTGGCATTGGATGGCGCCGATGATTGTTTCAGCGCAGTAAGTCCTCCGCCACCGCCCCCTGCCCCAACAGCACTCGCCAAAAGGCTGAGGCCATTCTCCAGATATATCGACGCCCTGACTTGCAACATTCCCCCTCACCGGCGATATAAACATCAAAGGATAACCGGCCGCTATAGCCTATTCAACCAGCGTGTATTGTTAATTCCAAGTCGCTGTCGAAAATATATTTTTCATATATTTATCAATAAAGTGTGAAACACTTCTCTTTTTTTAATCATGTGCGGAAATATTCATGTCATCATGAAGAAATATCCTCGTAATAAAAGCCCTTTATTCTGCTGTTAACCTCAACATGCATAGGGGCTCTATCAGATGCCGGATCTACGCAAAGAAATAATCAATATCCTTGACGGCAAACTACTAACGCCGCATTTCCAGCCTATCGTTTCCTTGGCTCAAAAGAAAATCATGGGCTACGAAGCGCTAATTCGCGGCCCATCCGATAGTCCGCTGCATAGTCCGTTTAATTTATTCACTACGGCCGAGCGATTTGATTTAAGCACGAGACTGGAATTCCTCTGCCGGGAGATAACCATACAACGCTACGCCGATCTGGACTTCAAAGAAAAACTGTTTATTAACGCCAGCCCTTTGGTGCTGCTGCAACCGGAATTTAAAAAGGGCGAAACCCTCAGGCTACTCGACCACTACGGCGTTAATCCCCGTTCTGTCATCATTGAATTAACCGAACACAAGCCGGGCGATAACTACGAGATTATGCGCGCCTCGGCCAAACACTACCGCGGCATGGGTTTTGAGATTGCCCTAGACGATTTGGGAGCCGGTTATTCAGGGTTAAGACTTTGGGCGGAATTGCTGCCGGAATACGTAAAAATTGACAAACACTTTATTCACGGCCTCCATAACGACCCGGTCAAACTTAATTTTGTTCGCTCAATTCAAAGCATGGCGGCCTCTCTCAATTGCAACGTCATCGCGGAAGGCATCGAAACGGAAGAAGAATTCAAGGCCATAGAAAAACTCGGCATTACGCATGCCCAAGGCTATTTTTTTGCCAGGCCGACGATTATTCCCGCAGAGAAAATCGACAATTCAATATTTACTACCGAGCACACTAAGGATTACAAAACGGTTCCGTTTAATAACGCCACAACGGCGATTGATATTATCAGGAACATCGCGCCTATTTCGGCAAGAACCCTCATCAGCGACGTGATGAATCTGTTTCATCACAACGGCGAACTCACCATGCTGCCGTTGGTTGACGACAATATAGCGTCCGGCATTATTTTTCGCGACAAGTTCCTGACCAAACTGTTCTCCAGCCGATACGGCATCGACCTGCATGGAAAAAACCCGATAAAAACCTTTATCGAAAATACACCGTTATGTATCGATGAAAACATGCCGATCGATTTGGTCAGTAAGCAACTGACCTCGTTAATGACCAATGACCCGGCTTTTATCATTACTCATAACGAGGCGTATCTGGGCGTAGGCACCTTGCTGGATTTACTCGCCGAATTTACCCGCCAGCAAATCGATAACGCCAAGCACGCCAACCCCCTGACACTATTGCCGGGCAGCGTTCCGATCAATACCCGGATCAATCAATTACTGGCCAACAAAATACCGTTCAGTTTCGGCTACTTCGATCTTGACAACTTCAAGCCCTTTAATGATGTTTACAGCTACGATGCCGGCGATGACATTATCAAAGTCGTTGCCAGCACGCTGACCCAGTATATTCCGGCAGAGAGCGGTGTGGTCGGACATATAGGCGGCGATGATTTTATAGTGATTTTCACCTGCAATGACTGGTTAGTGCGCTGCGAAAACATACTGGAATCTTTTAAAAACACCGTCCCGGCTTATTACAACGACAACGATATAAAGTCCGGCGGCATTCATACTGAAAACAGGGCCGGAGAGAAATGCTTTTTCCCCTTGGTCAGCCTGTCCATCGGACTGGTAGACCCCGTATCAACCGGCCGGTGCCAGTCTCATGTCGATATAGCCGACTTGGCATCCGAAGCGAAAAAAATGGCCAAAAAAACCACCGGCAACAGTTTATTCATTAACCAGCGAATGAGTGCAAAAAACCCAGAAAACTTTCAATCCGTAGTACATAAATCAACAGCCAAACTGCATGCCGTTAATTAAGCATCACGTTAACTAAACCGCCCCCTAAAGAGGTTCAAAATGCTTAAATATATCAGCTTCAAAGCCCGCATACTGCTCGGTTTTCTTGCCATCATCAGTTTGATGACAGTTATTTCAGCATCGAGTTTAATTAATTTATCCAACACAGAACGCGACCTGACCGAAATAAACAACAACCTGCTGCCCAATGCCCTGCTGATGGGACAGATGGCCCGAGACATCGTGCTGGTGCATCAATTCTTATCCGACGTTTCGGCCTCCCATTCTCCTGCGGGCTATGGCGATGCGGAAAAATCCGCCCAGGATTTTAAACAGGGATTGCTGCAGTTCCGCGAGCATATCATGGGCAATTCAGGGAAACTAAAGGAAGTGGATATACTTGAGGCGAACTTCGACCTGTTTTATCAGGACGGCAAACGCATGGCCCTGGCTTATACCAACGAAGGCCCGGAAGCCGGCAATGCAGTCATGCAAGATCTCGATCACGAGTCGTACAAGCTATCCTCGCAAATGATCAAGCTCAGGAATACCGAGGTCAACGCCGCCAAGTATCATGTCAATAACATTACCGAAACCACGCATCAGGTATCGGCGGTGTTGTGGACCCTGTCTCTGGCAATCATCACCCTGGCGCTGGGCATTGCTTTGTTTTTAACCCGCCATCTCAGCAAGCAAATCGGCATCGATCCCTTGTATGCCAAAGGCATCGCCAAAGAAATTGCCAAAGGTGATTTGTCCCGATCCATCCAACTGGAAGCGGACGACAAGGACAGCCTGTTGCATGCCATCAAAAACATGCAACAAAAATTGCTCGCCAGCAGAACGGCGGAACATAAAGCGGCTGAAGAAATCCTGCGCATCAAAATAGCGCTGGACAACACCAGCATCGGCATAATGATCGCGGACAATGAACGCAACATCATTTACGCCAACAAATCGGTGGTTAACGCGCTCGGTAAAATAGAGGCGGAGATCCGCAAGCAAATCCCCTCTTTCTCAGCTGACACCCTGATCGGAACCAGCATGGATGTTTTTTACCAAAATCCGGCGCAGCAGGCAAAATCACTCGCCCCCTTAAGCGGCGCCCACAGCGACGACATCGAACTGGCCGGTCGTACCATAACGGTCGTCGCCAACCCGGTCGTCAGTCAGCGAGACCAGCGCATCGGCACGGTCACCGAATGGCACGACCGCACCGCCGAAGTCGCCGTTGAAAAAGAAGTATCCGCCATCGTGGTTGCCGCCTGCACGGGCGATTTCACCCGGCGTATTGAATTGCGCGACAAGGCGGGCTTTCTGCGCGAACTGGGCGAAGGTCTCAACCAAATATTGCATACCAGCGAAACCGGTCTCAATGAAGTGGTGCGCGTACTCGGCGCCCTATCCTGTGGCGACCTGACGGAAACTATCACCAATGACTATCAAGGCACTTTCGGGCAACTTAAGGACAACACCAATGCCACGGTAGAAAAGCTCAAAAGCATTATTCATCAAATAAAAGAGGCTACCGATTGCATCAACACCGGAGCCAAAGACATTGCTTCCGGCAATAATAACCTGTCGCACCGCACCGAAGAACAAGCCGCCAGTCTGGAACAAACCGCCGCCAGCATGGAAGAACTCACCTCCAGCGTGCAACATAACACCGAAAACGCCAAACAAACCAACCTGCTTGCCATCGGCGCGGCCGAAATAGCCGATCAGGGCGGTGCGGTGGTCGGCCAGGTTGTCGCCACCATGAACGATATAAAGGATTCTTCGCTGAAGATTGAAGAGATCATCTCGGTAATAGACGACATCGCCTTCCAGACCAATATTCTCGCTATCAACGCCGCCATAGAAGCCGCCCGCGCAGGCACGCACGGACAAGGTTTTGCCGTCGTAGCCGGTGAAGTGCGCAACCTTGCGCAACGCGCCGCCGCATCCGCCGGGGAAATCAAAAACCTGATTGAAGACGCGGTAAAAAAGATCGACGACGGCAGCGGACTGGCCGCCCAGGCCGGTAAGACCATGGACGAAGTTCTCAACGCCATCCGTGGCGTCACCGGCATGATGTCGGAAATAACCGCCGCCTCAGTTGAACAAAGCGCCGGTATCGAACAGGTCAATCAAGCCATCAACCAAATGGATTATGTGACCCAACAGAATGCCGCCTTGGTGGACCAAGCCGCCGCCGCGGCTGAATCGCTGGAAGAGCAAGCGCAAAATCTGGCCATCACGGTAAGCGGTTTTAAAATCGATAATAATCCGGCCGGCCGCAACGCTTTTTATGCTGTTGACGCCTCCGTTATAACATCGGAAATTCATCCGTCGCACCCTCATCGGGAACATAAAGAACATGTTATCTGGAACACCATAAGATCTACCGGTAGTAATGCCCTCCACAATCTTGAAAGCGCGGCAGCGGCCAAGTCGAAACCTCAACTCCTGGCTTTTGCCAATACCGATTGGGAGGCATTTTAATCATGAAAGCTTCTTATGCTGCCCAGGCTACCGATGACAACCCGAGTCCTCGCGAGAAAATTATGACCAAAAAACTGAAAAAGAAACTATCAAGCGCAAGGCAGGATCAATATGCCTTAATTAAAAAACAAATCAACGCAATGGGAGCCTTGCATAAGAACGAGGGCAAGCAACATATTTTCAGTACCCAACTGACTCAACTGATCAATACGATTCCTGATGCTATCCTGTTCAAGAATAGAGAAGGACGCAAATTGATTACTCATCAGCTGACCCAAAGTCTCTTTAAACAACTCGACCTTGATTGGTACGGCAAGGCGGATATAACGCCTTCCTTGGCACACAAAAAGATACGAACCGATTCCAGGATGTCGCTGAAAGCCGAGCTACGCCTTGCGTTAGAAAAACGCCAGCTCATGCTTTACTACCAAACGCAGGTAAACAGCACGCGCCAAGTGCTCGGTGTAGAAGCCCTGCTGCGCTGGGAGCACCCGCAATACGGGCTGATTGCCTCGGATCAATTCATCCCCATCGCGGAACAATCAGACCTGATCCTGCTCATCGACACCTGGGTGCTGCAAACCGCCTGCGCACAACTCAAACGGTGGCAGAGCGACCCGCTTAAACGGGATTTACTGCTTTCCGTCAACATCAGCCCACGTCAATTTTGCCAGCCCAAATTCGTTGAACAACTGCGCCGGATACTGGAGGAAACCGGTATCGACGCGACACGGCTTAGACTGGAACTGACCGAAAGCCTGATGTTGCACGACATCGCCAACACCATCAAAAAAATAAAGGCGCTGAACCTGCTGGGCGTCCGGTTTTCAATGGATAACTTCGGTACCGGTTATTCGTCATTAAGTCATCTAAAGAAATTACCCCTCGACCAGTTAAAAATCGATCAATTTCTGATGCGCGACATCGCCATCGACGGTTGCGATGCGATCATCGTAAAAACCATCATAGACATGACCCGTAAACTGGGGATCGACGTGATTGCCGAAGGCGTGGAATCCGAACAACAATTTACCTGCCTAAAACAGCTGGGTTGCTCCGCCTATCAAGGCTACCTGTTTGGCAAGCCGATGCCGTTAAATGAGTTTGAGAAAATGATTAGCTAAGCCGACCTACAGAACTTCCCACACCGAATTCCCAAGCTGGAGCTTGGGAATTCGCACAAATTTCAGGACCCAATAATGCCCAGCAACAAATTTGTAATCAGCAAACCCAAGCCATCAATCACCAAGCTCCCCGAGCAGGGTCGAAAAAAAACGGATTTCATTGACGACTTCAAACAATATTATGTCCATTTACTGGGCAGGGACGAAAACTGCCGGTCGCCCTATTATGCCGGGGAAGCCTTATCGCAGGCGATTCGCGACCGCTTGATGGAGCGCTGGAAGGCCACCCATCAAACCTATAAAAGCAATGACTGCCGACGCGGGTATTATCTGTCGATGGAATTTCTGATGGGCCGGACGTTGAGCAATGCCCTGCTTAATCTGGGCGTAACCGAACCCGTTACCCAGGCCATGTACGATCTCGGCATTGCCATCGAAGAGTTGATCAGCAGCGAGCAGGATGCAGGGCTGGGCAATGGCGGCCTGGGTCGTCTCGCCGCTTGCTTTATAGACAGTTGCGCGACCTTGCAGCTGCCGGTCATAGGTTACGGTTTACGTTACGAATACGGCATGTTTACCCAGACTATCGTCAATGGCGAACAGGTCGAAAAGCCCGATCATTGGCTGCGTCACGGCAACGTCTGGGAAATCGAGCGGCTGGAGTATTCGCATTCCATTAAATTCGGCGGCCATACCGAAATCCAAACCGATGAAAACGGCAAGCAACGGCATTGCTGGATGTCCACCAGTAATGTACTGGCCGTACCTTTTGATACGCCGATACCCGGTTATCAAAATGGGACCGTCAACTCATTGCGGCTCTGGAAAGCCGTGGCTACCGAAGAATTCAACCTGGACGAGTTTAATGCCGGCGATTATGCCGAAGCCGTCGCGGCAAAAAATACCGCTGAGAATATCACCATGGTGCTGTATCCCAATGATGCCAATGAAAACGGCAAAGAGCTGAGATTACGGCAGCAATATTTCCTGGCTTCCGCCAGCTTGCAGGATGTTATTGCCCACTGGACCGGTATGCACGGCGATAATTTCGAACGTTTTACTGAAAAAAGCTGCTTCCAGCTAAACGACACCCATCCGAGTATTGCGATTGCCGAATTGATGCGCCTGCTGATGGACATGCACGGCTTGAGCTGGGATCAAGCCTGGGCCATCACCAAAAACACCATGGCCTACACCAACCACACCTTGTTGCCCGAAGCGCTGGAAAAATGGCCGGTCAGCTTGATGCAACGGTTACTGCCGCGACTGATGGAAATCATTTTTGAAATCAATGCTCGCTTTATGGCTGAAGTCGCGATGCACTGGCCCGCCGACGGCGAGCGTTTAAGCAGAATGTCCATCATCGAAGAAGGCGATCAGCAGTGGGTAAGAATGGCCCATCTGGCTATCGTCGGCAGTTTTTCCGTGAACGGCGTTGCCCGGTTGCATTCCCAGTTATTGCAACAAGACTTGTTCAAAGACTTTTACGCCTTGTGGCCGCATAAATTCAACAATAAAACCAATGGCGTGACGCCACGGCGCTGGTTAGCCGCCTGCAATCCCGAGTTGGCAAGCCTGATAACGGAAACCATAGGCGACCGCTGGATTACCGATTTATCGCAACTGAAAAGACTGGAACCCTATGCCGAGAATGCCCAATTCAGGCAACGCTGGCATGCCATCAAACAGGCCGCAAAACAGCGTTTGATCGACTATAAAAAAATCAAACACGGTACGGAACTGCGTTTTAGCGTCGATGCCTTGTTCGACGTGCAGGTTAAGCGCATTCATGAATACAAGCGCCAACTGCTGAATGTATTGCATGTTATACACCTTTATAACTGCATTAAAAAAGGCGATGCTGACCGGGTGCCACGCTGCGTGTTAATCGGCGGCAAAGCGGCTCCCGGCTATCGCATGGCGAAAAAAACCATCAAACTGATCAACAATGTTGCCCAGGTTATTAATTCGGATCCCGAAGTAGGCGAACAATTGACCTTGCTGTTTTTGCCGGATTACCGCGTTTCGGCAATGGAAAAAATCTGCCCCGGCGCCGATTTGTCCGAACAAATCTCCACCGCTGGCAAGGAAGCGTCAGGCACCGGCAATATGAAGCTGATGATGAACGGCGCGATCACCATCGGCACACTGGATGGCGCGAACATTGAAATACGCGAAGAAGTGGGCGATGAAAACTTCTTTCTGTTCGGCTTGACCGAAGAGCAAATCGAAGCCAGACGAGCCCACTACGATCCGCTCGAAATGATCGACCAGGATGAAGACTTGCAACGGGTCATGCATCTACTGGAATCCGGCTATTTTAACCAGTTCGAGCCGGGCATATTCGACGACCTGATCAACTCGATAAAAAGCCCGCACGACCCGTGGATGACGGTTGCCGATTTTAGAAGCTTTATCGATGCCCAAAAACGCGTTGAAGATGCCTACCGGGACAAAGATCACTGGACCAAAATGAGCATCTTGAATTGTGCGAACAGCGGCAAGTTTTCTACCGACAGGACGATTGGCGAATACAACCGGGAAATCTGGAAATTGGAACCGCAGTCACCGCTGAAGGGAAAATAATCTTAACCGACGCGACCTTCTCTCATTCCCACGCGTTGCGTCACTGCCATTAAGTTAAGCAGCTTAGTAAGCGCTAATAAGCGCTAGTTCCCAAGCTCCGGCTTGGGAATTCAGTGCGGGAAGCTCCAGCTTCCCGTCTCTCGAAGCTGGAGCTTGGGAACCAACGTAAATCACCAATGCATGCTTCGAACGGCTAACTTCGCCGGAATTCCACCCTTCGGCTTCAAAGTTACCGCCATTTCAATTTCGGCTTCATCCGTATTAAGCAACTGCAAATCAAAATGCTGAATGATCATGCTCAGCAACAGCTGGCTTTCCATTAAAGCAAAATGATTGCCGATACAGATGCGTTCCCCCGTTCCAAACGGCATGAATGAAAACCTACGATTTTCACCGTTCAAAAAACGTTCGGGATCGAACTGCTCAGGCTGTTGCCATAAATCTGCGTGATGGTGAATATTGTAAATACTGAAAATCACCAGCCGGCCTTGTTTTAATAAATAGCCATCAAGCTCGGTATCTTTGCTGATCCGGCGCATCATAATGCCGACCGGCGGACGCAGGCGCATCGATTCATTCAGTACCGCTCTGGTATAGACAAGCTGCTGCAAGTCTTCCGCTGTTGGGATTTCGCCTTGCACTAATGTATCAAGTTCTCGACGCAATTTAGCCAGTATATCGGGATGTCGGGCCAGTAAATAGAATGTCCAGGTTAGCAAATTGGCAGTGGTTTCATGGCCTGCGCTAAAAATGGTAATGACTTCATCGCGAATCTGTTTGTCAGACATAAGTTCGCCAGTATCATCGCTTGCGTTCAGCAACATATCCAACAAATCGTTGTGCGCTGCTGGTTGGGCGCGGCGCTGTTCGATGATCCCGTAAATGAGATCATCTAATACAGCGCTTGCCTTATTGAACTCGCGATTGGCCTGAGTGGGTATAAATAACGGGATGCGTAAAGGATTCATGACCGATTTGGCCGCATACCGGAGCAGCGTATCTAAAGCAGGCGCAATGTGTTCAATTTTATCGAGAACGCTGGTGCTGAACATGGTTTGAGTGATCACTTCAAGCGTTACCTGCATCATTTCATCAGCGAGATTAACTTCTGCCCCGTCGCCTAATAGCCGCCATCTGGCTAATAAGTTATTACCGGCGGTGACAATTTGCGGGAGTAAATACGCCAAATTACTCCTCTGGAAAACCGGCTGCATTAACCGCCGCTGTCTTTGCCATAAATCACCCTGACTAGTCACCAAGCCTTGCCCTAACACCAATGCCAGACCGGTTGGTTTTTTAGGATCATACATTTTGACAAAGGTATCGCTTTGCTTGATTAAAGCCTGTTCGATTAGCTTTGGGTGGCTGATTAAATAAAAATGGCGAATCGCCAATCTGAAACTCACCAAATCGCCATAATCACGCTGCCAGTCACAAAGCGCTTGGAATGGATTGGCTTTCATCTGGCGTAAGTTGCCTAATATGAATTCGGCTTTGATTTTTGGGATTGTTTTGTTATCTGACATAGTCAATGCGGTTAGGAGGTGGTGGCTGTTATTCGACAGGTTGAGTATCGGGCATGCTACTTATGCTCGACACTCAGATACGACTAATAGTCGGGCAATGAAAAAACTGTTGCTCGAGGCTAACTACCTAGCGACTTAATCAATGGATTAATAACTCCATCCACTCCGTTTACATTTAGTGTGAGAACGCCTGAAAGTTCTAGCCATTGTGTGTATTTAATCCGGTCATAACTGTTTCCAAGTATTTGTTTCTCGCCCAAACAAGTCCAGAATATTTTTAAATTATTTTCGTCCAAAAATCGCAATAAAGCATCTTTTCTAATTAATAAACCAGAACTTTCTTCCTGGTTGACTGACGGATCGAAACAAACAACTTCACCTTCTGCATTTAACCATTCGCCAATATTTTTTGAATATTGAAGCTGCATTTTTTCATACATGTACTCTCTAGGAGCAAAATATGAAGGTTGTTCTCGATGATCGGCTCCTGATTCCCAATTATGTCTTTCCGTTGTAACCATTACTTCGCCTAAGACTTGTTCATAGTCACCTTTTTCATGCACATCTTCCCATTGGTTTCTACCATAATAAGGATTATCGAAAAAATGATAAGCTGGCGACCAATAATATTCACGAGAAAATACATGGTATTGATCGCTATTTTCAGGTAACCATTGCCCAAAGCCTTGCTGTTTTGCCCAAGCTGTCAAGCCATCTGCTTGTTCTGAAGGAACAAAATAGCTTCTAATTTGATACCAAAGATGTTTGTGTGGATATTCATGTCGCTCATACCCAACAGGCACCGATTCGTCCCAGCTAGGATAGGTTTCTAAAACAAGCCATTCATTGCCTTGGGTATCTTTCAGCTCAATAATTTCTTTTGGATTCGGCAAGTTTTCAGCGCTAATTAGCCAATTTTGATGGCTGCCATGCCAATCGTTATACTCGACTCTATCCCACCAAGATTCGTTGCGATTAAACGAAGAACTATTACCTGGACGGTAAACCGATGTCGGGTCTATATTCCTAACAAAAGGTTCCCAAGTACCTTGATACCAAATATATTTTTTATCGTCATGCCAGCCAGCTGATCCATCTTGCATTTGATAATTGTCAGCCACCCTAGCAAGCACTTCATACAAAGCAAGCCATTGATATTTTTTGCCGATTCTTTCTTTTCTATTCGTGTGCCTATCGCCAGAGCTGGCATGATTATCAAATTCGCCATGTTTTTTGACATCATAACCATATGTTTCAAAAATTAACTTGCAAGCGTAATTGCTTAAATCGTTGGGGTCGAATTTGTATTTCCAGTCACGTAAAGCGCTTTGAAAGGTATAGCGTCCAAAATCGCCATAACTACATATTCCTCTGCCATACTCCGTGACCATAGAACGCAGTATTGCATTTTGCCCCCAATAATCTTTTGCATCGTTCAATTTGTAGTCGTATTTGTGAGCATCGATTTCTTCATTGCTCGGAAAACTATCTGGAAATTGGCTCTTATAAGGAGGACGTATTATCTCTGGATTTTTTAAAGCAAAAATTTGTTTGTATAAAGCATATTCAATAATGTTCCTTGCGTAATCTCGAATTAGCACATTAGGATAGACTTCTTCTTTTTCGAAAAAAGTTGCCAAAATAAATGCAGATAATTCTAGTAATCCATTCAAATCGACGGAACGTAATACTGCGCCATAAGCTGCGGCAAGAATGCGTTCATAAACATAGGGATCATTAACAGTATGAAAATCAATCAGAAGCCGATTGACTATTGGAAGGTTATTTTCCAATACGCAAACTAATGCCTTTGTTGCCATATCTCTAAAACCGATATTAGTACTGGTAAACAGCCAGGCTAAAGCTTTGCAGGATAATAATCTGGATTCATCGGATAAATAATTTTTATTGCAATCATGCAATGCCCAATCGATAAGCCTTTGCATTGCTGAAACTTCATCATTTTTATGATGTAAATAAGTTGTCCACATAGCATCACGATCAGCTAATGAGAATTTCATCAAGAAACGATGCAAGCTATGTGCATTAAAGAAATGGTCAGGATCTGACGATACGGAATAGACCATTTGAAAAAACAAGTCGAAAATATAATCGTCAACTAAGACTTGCTGATTGACATAATCTTTTACTTTTTCTGTGATAGTTTCCGGTTTTCTCCAGATTAGACTTTTAACAAATGCTTCAACTATTGCCCTGTTTGACTTTTTCTCATCAGAAACCAATTCATATAATTCTTTGTCTATTTTCTCGGGAAGTTGAATTGATAAGGCTTCGACTATGCCTTGATACCGATAAATATGATTAACATATTGGGCTAATTCACCTTCATCTTGGAAAGCAATTTCAGGGTTACTTTTATCAAGATAGCTTTCGAGTAAATAGGCCGTAGTTAAATGATCTTCAAAACGTTCATAAGCAAAATAAATAATGTCTTCATTATTATTTTTCCAATAGATATTTTTAGATAAAACGCCTTCTGAAATTAAATTATCAATAAAACCTTTTCTGTCACTATATTTTGAAACTATGCTATTTGCTATATCAACTGCTGAGTCGTAAGGGATGATACTTAAATCATTTTGTAGCTTATGTTGGATGAGCGCGTTGATTACTTTTTTTACCAGCTGTTTACCGGATGCAGGCTGATAGTCAAAAAATGAGGGGTGTGATAATTTTTCATCAACACTTGCTAAAAAGAAATCTATGATGCTGGTTATGCCGCCATAACCTTTTGGAATTTGCTTTTGGCCAGAACGCTTCAAACCTTCACAAAATAATTTTAAAAATAGCGGATTGCTAAATTCTGGATGTAATAAAGGTATGCTGGGCTGCTCAATGTCATATTGAGAAAAGAAGAAACTGGAAGCTTGATATTCAACATTTTCAAATCCATGATGCACCACCCTGATAATGGCATCGTCAGGAATTAAGTCTTTTGGAGTTAATAATGTTTCATAAGAAGTTCTTATGCTTAACACAAGACTTAACCAAGGATAATTTGAGAAATCATTGATAAATCCTTTTATATAATTACCCCAGAAATAGCGCCCTCTGCCTTCGTTAATGGCATCGACGATAAAAAGCAGACGCTCACCTTGCGCTTCGGCTCTAGCATTCAAAGCTCCTAATAACTCCCTCTCGTTGCATTTTAGTCGTAGTAAATTGTTAAGAATTTGTGTCCAAGGTGACTCATCAGAACTAAGGTGTTGCCCTAATAAGAGAACACATGATTTATTTTCATTGATTCTTTTTGAGGCTATATCCGCTAATAAATGGGATTTTCCAATTCCGGCTTCACCTGAGAGCAACATTATTGGTAAATTGGCTAAAACTAATGTCGGTTCGTTAATAAATTCTTGGAATTCGTATATGGCATTGTAAGCATTTCTTATATGGAAATTTTTATAGTCAAACGTGTCTTTAGATAATTCTCTTTCTTTGTTTTTTAAGGTATTTTGGTATTCGTGTAGCGAATTTATAATAAATTTACAACCTTTTTGAATAGCTTCGATGTCAAAGTAAAGTAATTCTGACTTTTGGGAAATTTCAAATTCTCTATCTAATAGATCAATCAAATTTCTAGCTGCATCTTGACCTAAAAACTCTGTATCTAATTTTTTTAAATCTTTAAGAAGGGTGTGAAGCCTGTTTTTGAAATAGCCACGAAATCTATCGTTTCTACTAAGTGCGTCGAAGTGCTTTGCAATATCTAACTCAAAATTTAATTCTGGCGTATAGCGGTGTCCTAAATTGTAAATGCTATTTTCAATATGTGATTGAAACCATTTATCCGAGAATTCTTCTTTGGAAAACCAAAATAATCTTCTACCTGCATGTTTTTCCTCAGATAGTCGATGAATTAGCTCCGAGCTACCCCAATATTCAAAAGTAATACTTCTTCCCAGATCATTTGCATATTTACCCCATTCCTGAGTTTTCTCATTCCATTTATCCATAAACCATGATTGGTTTTCGCGTCTTGGATCTTGTCTATCCAAAGGAATACAAATGTAGTATTTGGTTAATTTCGGATGAGTTCTAAGTGCTGTTTCATAAGATTCTCTGAGCTGTGACCATTGCGAACTTCCCATAGATGAGAAATATTTTGCTTGCCAGCCGTATTCTTCACCATTTTCTAAAACACAGTAGGCTTCAACTCCCCCATCTGGAGCTGCTATACGATAGAACTCCTTTTTATCGACAATAGGCTCTTCTCTTGCCAGTTGGCAAATCAATTCTTCAAAAGCATTGTTTTGAGAATTGTTAAATGATTTGATATTTTGCCATTCGATAGACATTGTTGAGTTCCTTATATTTAGCGAGCTTGGTAGGGTACGCTGAGCGTACCTTAAGGTCTAACGTATCATATCATGATCTTAAGTGTCCGGTTGGCGGGGCTAAAGAAACGCTGTAAGGCGGACTCGCGCCAGTTCCGTAGGGTGCGCACCGCGCACCACTTGCGAATTTTAGAATTTCAACGACATCGAAAGGCACGTGATGCAACGCCTATGCAGCTTGTATCGTATGAAGAAGGCGGCATATACTATGCTTTAAGCGGGTTTTACTTTAAACCCAATCACTCTCGTTAAATTTTTAGCCTTGATGATACTTCCATGCATACTTCTACCGTCACCACTGAATACATGAAATTGTCCGTTTCTGAACGCATCCAGCTCGTTGAGGATATATGGGACAGTATTGCTGCGGAAGCACCTGATGATGCCCTTGGCTTGTCTCAAACTCAAAAGGCTGAGTTGCATCGTCGTGCTGCTGAACACCAAGCAGATCCTTCCTCAGCAGTTCCCTGGGAACGGGTTCGAGCTAAGTTGTTTCCAGATCGAACCTAATGCAGGTGGTACTCCGTCCAGAGGCAGAACAAGAGCTTCTGGAAGCTCAGGCTTGGTATGAGTCAAAAGCGTTGGGGCTTGGATTTGAGTTTGCCCGTGCTGCTGACGCGGCAGTTGCATCTGCACTTCGTAATCCTTATGGGCATTTGCACATTGAAGAATGTTTTTATCGGGTGCTATTTCGTAAATTTCCTTACACACTCATTTATCTGCCAAGCCCAAATGAGTTGCTGGTGGTTTCATTCTTCCATCAACATCGTGAACCGGGCAGTTGGCTGGAGCGGTCTGGTAGCTAATAGCGATAAAACCGGGGTATCAATTCAGAACCAAGAGAGGGCTTGCAGGTTTTATAGAATACCTATCGGAATGTCTATTCCGTCCTGGAAATTTGAATATCTACGAACAAACACTTAAGCAAAGATTGCGAATCATCACTTCCTCATCGGCCGGAACAATCAGCACCGGCTTGCACCCGGCAAGGCCGATTTCGTTCTTTCCGGCACGGTTGGCAGTCTTATCTAAAGTAATCCCCAAAAAACCCAAGGGATCGCAGATTTTTTCACGAACTTCGGCAGAATGCTCACCTATGCCGCCGGTAAAAACCAGCGCATCGATACCGCCCGCCTTGGCTGCAAAGCCGCCGATCGCCGCCCTCACCTGACGGCAAAAGTAGTCGACGGCGAATTGGGCGTTTTCACTGTTACTCGAAAGCAGCTCACTCATTTCCGAACTTTCACCCGCAGACAAAGCCATCAACCCCATCTGGTGAAACACCATATCGCTCAATTGTTCGGGATTGTAGCGTTTCGCCAGCTCCAGCATTACGCCGGGATCGAGGTCGCCGCTTCGGGTTCCCATCGGAATGCCGCCCGCCGGGGTATAACCCATCGTGGTGTCCACGGATTTCAGGTTTTCCATCAGGCAAAGGCTGGCGCCGCTGCCCAAATGAGCGACGACGACTTTTTTATAAGCCACATCGCCCAAAACTCCCGCAAGCATTTTGGCAATGTAGGCATAATTGAGCCCATGAAAACCGAAGCGGCGCAGCCCCAACTCGTTCGGAATCGGCAGGCGTTTGGCCAACTCGGGCATGGTGGCATGAAAAGCCGTATCGAAACAAACGACTTGCAGCGCATTGAAACGTTGCAGGCACAAATCCAACCCCAGCAGGTTGCCCGGCAGATGCAGCGGGGCAAGATGGATCAGCTCTTCCAATCGGCAACGCTCGGCCGCATCGACCCGCCTTGCCGGATCGACAATATCGCCGCCATGGACAAAGCGATGCCCGACCAGTTCCGGCATATCACCTTCCAGATCGTGCAGCAGCTGATCGAACGCTTCCCGTTGGTCATGCACTCGCTCATAGCGGAAATTGCGCCGCGTCCCGTCAGCCGAAAACAGGCTCGCCTTGATCGAAGACGAGCCGCTGTTGATGGTTAGAACCGAGTGCTTCAATACGGCCACACCCAGTTGTCAACCTCGGGTAAATCGGTACCGTGTTCATAAGCGTAGTTGCGGCATTCGATCTGCATGTCGCGCATGCTTTCCTTCACATGCGCACCCGCCACGCGCAAAGCAGGAACGCGGTTAATCGCATCGATCACTAGACTGAAACGGTCGATCTCGTTCTGGATCGCGAGTTCCAACGGAGTGTTGATGCTGCCTTTTTCCTTGTAGCCGCGTACATGCAGGTTCTTGTGGTTGTTGCGACGATAAGCCAATCGATGGATCAGCCACGGGTAGCCGTGGAAATTGAACAGGATAGGCTTGTCCAACGTGAACAGGCTGTCGAAATCCTTGTCCGATAAACCGTGCGGATGTTCTGATTCAGGCGTCAGCTTGTAAAGGTCAACCACGTTAATGAAGCGAATCTTGAGTTCCGGGAAGTTCTCGCGCAGCAACACCACTGCGGCCAGCGCTTCCTTGGTAGGAATGTCGCCCGCGCTGGCTATCACCAAATCCGGCTCGACGCCTTGATCGTTACTTGCCCAACCCCAGATGCCGATGCCTTTGGTGCAGTGCTTGATCGCCGCATCCATGTCCAGAAATTGCAGATGTTTTTGTTTGTCGCAAACGATCACGTTGATGTAATCGGTGCTATTCAAACAATGGTTGGCAACCGTCAGCAGGCAGTTTACATCGGGCGGCAGGTAGATACGCGTCACCGCCGGGCTTTTGTTGACCACCACGTCGAGAAAGCCGGGGTCCTGATGAGTAAAGCCGTTGTGATCCTGACGCCATACGGTGGAGGTAATCAACAGGTTCAATGACGAAACCGGCGCGCGCCACGCGACTTCCTTGGACATGGCCAGCCATTTGGCATGCTGGTTGAACATCGAATCGATCACATGCACGAAAGCTTCGTAGGTGGAGAAAAAACCGTGGCGGCCGGTCAGCAGATAGCCTTCCAGCCAGCCTTCCAGCGTGTGCTCGGAGAGCATTTCCATCACCCGTCCGTCCGGCGACAGTTCGCCGCCATCGGCGTCTTCCGGCAGGTAGTCGGCCAGCCAGGTTTTTTTGCTGACTTCGTACACGTTGTCCAGCTTGTTCGAGCTGTTTTCGTCGGGGCCGAACACGCGGAAATTGTGCATGTTCAGACTCATGATGTCGCGCAGGAACTTGCCCAGCGGACGCGTGTTTTCAGCGCTGGTGGTGCCCGGTTTGGTCACGACGGCGGCATAGTCGCGGCAATCCGGCATGTGCAGGGCTTTGCGCAACGAGCCGCCGTTGGCGTGGGGGTTGGCGCTCATGCGCCGCGCGCCCTTCGGTGCCAGCGCTTTGAGTTCGGGTAACAAGCGTCCGTCCCGGTCAAACAATTCCTCCGGCTTGTAGCTGCGCAACCAGTCTTCCAGCTGCTTGAAATGCTCCGGGGTGTCGCGCACATTGCCCAGAGGCACTTGGTGGGCGCGCCAGAAGCCTTCCACTTTCTTGCCGTCAACCTCTTTCGGCCCGGTCCAGCCTTTGGGCGAGCGCAATACGATCATCGGCCAGCGCGGACGAACCGGCTCGCCGCTGCTGCGCGCTTCCTGTTGAATGCGGCGGATTTCCAGTACGCACTGCTCCATGGTGGCGGCCATGGCCTGGTGCATGGTGTCCGGATCACTGCCCTCGACAAAATAAGGCGTCCAGCCGTAGCCCTTGAACAGGTTTTCCAGCTCTTCGTGCGGAATACGCGACAGGATGGTGGGGTTGTTAATCTTGTAGCCGTTGAGATGCAGGATCGGCAGCACCGCGCCGTCGCGGATCGGGTTCAGGAATTTATTGGAATGCCAGGAGGTCGCCAGCGGCGCGGTTTCGGATTCGCCATCGCCGACCACCACCGCAACAATCAAATCCGGGTTGTCGTAAGCCGCGCCGAACGCATGCGAGACGCTGTAGCCGAGTTCGCCGCCTTCATGAATCGAGCCCGGCGTTTCCGGTGTGCAATGACTACCGATGCCGCCCGGAAAGGAAAATTCCTTGAAGAACTGGCGCATGCCGTGTTCGTCTTCGCTCTTGTTCGGATAGGTTTCGCTGTAAGCGCCTTCCAGATAAACCGGGCCGAGCACGCCCGGCGCGCCATGTCCCGGCCCGGCCAGGAAAATGGCATTCAGGTCGTACTTGTTGATCAACCGGTTGAGGTGGATATAGGTAAAAGATAATCCCGGACTTGAACCCCAGTGCCCCAGCAAGCGACTCTTCACATGCTCTATCTTGAGCGGTTCGCGCAGTAGCGGATTGTCACGCAGATAAATCATGCCCGCAGCCAGATAGTTGCAGGCTCGCCAATAGGCGTCAATATTGCTGATTTCTTCTTGGGTTAGCTGGGTCGGTTGGGTGGTCATGTTTATATATCCGGGTTTGGTTTCATAGGGGACAATTGACTTTCGATATTAGACATTCTCATTATGACGCCTGTATGACAGACTGGCTAACAATACAAGGTAATCGTTCTTGAATGGCCTAACGATGATGAAGAAGCCCCCTGAAATGAAAGTATTTGGGGACATAAGGTGGATAAGCTCAGCACCTCCATTCCAACACTGAATTGACATCAATACCCGCTTGAACGTGCTCTGTCCCAATAGATAATTACACCCTGACTTTTGAGTAATTCAGCAAAAGAGAACAACAAGTGTTGACTCTCCAAATGATAATCATTATTATTTAAACCCATGAACAAACAACTACCCGACTCTATCGAACCTCTGGACTTAACGCTGTCTACAAAGCAGGACACAACGCCGGCTTTACGACAACGGTTAAACAGCGCCGAGCTATTTAATACCAGCCGCGAAGTGGTCATCGAACATGCCGGTGAGGAATACCGCTTACGTTTAACGCGCCAGGACAAATTAATCCTGACCAAATAATTTGTAAAAAAACAGCCAGCCATCATCCAACACTTTCAGCTGTTGGTAGCCAGCCAATGTCAAAGACACGCTACATACCGTAGCTTCGGCAGACTCCATTCTGCCTAACATTTGGATGGTGAAATCAATGAACTCAAATAAACAACACAAGAAAGTAAGCCTTGCCGGTAACGCCGATTGTCGCGTGGTGTTTTGTCCTGATTGCGGCACATTAGAGATAACTTTGGGCGCAACAAAGATACACACCAATTGTGAATCGTTACACATACTCAGCTCAGTCTTAAACCACGCCAAGGTGCGGATCGCCCAGATGCAAGATGCGTCACCGGCAAATCGCAATACCCGGCCAACAATAAGCCGTATTCACTAAAGGTCATCCGGAAAAACCCTGTCACCTGAACCAAAGTGAAAGTTACGCGCGCCAATAATCGCCACGCTACGCGCTATCGGTCAGGAATAGAGATGAAACATCGGTTTCATCTCCGAGCCGGCTAAATCCATTACACAAAAAACAGCCACCCAGCTTTCTTGCCAGGCAGCCATCACTCTAATTATTAAAGGGGAAATGCATGTCAAAAAGAAAGATGACATCAAAAAGAACAAACAACGCAAACTGGCGGCTGGCGGCATTATTGCCGCTGGGAGCCGCGTTGAATGGCATGGCGATGGCCGCCGACCAACCGACCGAAGCGCAGGCTGCCGAAAAAAAAGAAATCACCCTGCCGGCCGTAAAGGTTAAAGCGACGCGCGATAATAAATCCGGCAATTACAAAGCCGGCAGCTCGACAGTCGGCACCAAAACCGACACCCCGCTGATAGAAACGCCCCAATCGATCTCGGTGATTACCAGCGACCAAATGGAAGCGCAAAATGTCAGCACCATGGCCGAAGCCTTGCGCTACACGCCCGGCGTGCAAAGCGAGACGTTCGGTTTTGAGCCGCGCACCACCTTCATCAAAATTCGCGGCTTCGATGCGACGGAAACCGGACTTTACCGCGACGGCCTCAAACTCAGTAATCCCGGATTCGCCGTAGGCTACAGCCTGGAGCCTTATGGCGCGGAACGCGTTGAAGTACCGCGCGGCCCCGCATCCGTGCTTTACGGACAAGCCAGCCCCGGCGGCTTGGTTAACTACGTGTCCAAGCGGCCGACATTCGATCCGTTCCGGGAAATCAAGTTTGAAGCGGGGACTTACGACCGCTTCCAAGGCGAGCTCGATGTCGGCGGCGCGCTTGATGAACGGAAAACGCTGGCCTATCGCGTCACCGGGCTGGTGCGCGACAGTGAAACCCAGGTCGACTTCATCAAAGACAACCGTATTTATGTCGCACCGGCGCTGATCTGGAAACCCGGCGACGATACGACGCTGACCTTTTTAAGCCATTATCAAAAGGATGACACCAAGCCCTCGCAACGTTTACCGGCCGAAGGCACGTTGCGCACCAATGCCAACGGCAAAATCCCGACCAACCGTTTCACCGGCGAGCCGAATATCGATCAATACAGCCGAGAAGAGTTTGCCGTCGGTTACGCATTGGAGCATCGCGTCAACGATATGGTGACGCTGCGCCAAAATACCCGTTACTACAACAACGAAGTCGATGACCGCTCCATTTATACGACCGCATTGCTGGCCGACCAACGCACGATCAGCCGCGCATTGTATGAAAGCTTCGGCAAAGTCCACGGCTTCAACCTCGACAACCAGGCCCAGTTTAAATTCTCGACATCGGTACTGGATCATACCTTGCTATCGGGCCTCGATTTTCAACATGTCGGCTCCAATTCGCTGCAAACCTACGGCGCCGCGCCGAACCTCGACATTTTCAATCCGGTCTACGGCGCAAAAGTCGCATCCGCACCGGTCTTTAAAAACGAGGATGTGACCCAGAACCAGATCGGGCTTTATCTTCAAGATCAGATCAAATTCGGCGAGCACTGGCGAGCGACATTGGGCGGGCGCTATGACCGCGCCGACAGCGTGACCAAAAACAAGCTCACCGGTTTAAGCACAACTCAGGACGACAATGCACTTACCGGCCGCGCCGGCATGGTGTACGTCGCCGACAACGGCCTGGCCCCGTACTTCAGTTATGCGCAATCCTTTCTTCCCGCGCTGGGCACCGATGCGGCCGGCAAAGCCCTTAAACCGGAAACCGGAGATCAATATGAGTTCGGCGTCAAATTCCAGCCGAAAAACAAAAACAGCTTCGTCACGCTGGCTTATTTCGACCTCACCCGCACAGACTTCCTGACTCCCGACCCGATCACTTATGCGAATGTGCAGCGAGGCGAAGCGAATTCCCGCGGCGTCGAGCTGGAAGGCGTCGCCAGCTTGGATAACGGCTTAAACCTGACGGCCAACTATACCTACCTGAATGCCAACGTGACCAAGAGTTCCTTTGCCGCCGAAGTGGGTGAGCCGCTTGAATATACTCCCGAGCACAAAGCCTCGGCATGGGCCGATTACACCGTGCCGACCGGCATCGCCAAAGGTTGGGGCGTGGGCGGCGGCGCACGCTTTATCGGCACATCGTTCGGCAACAGCTATGCCGCAAAAAACACGATCGAAGTGCCCAGCACAGTCTTGTTCGACGCCTCGACACACTACAACTGGAAGCAATTTCAGTTCTCCATCAATCTGCAAAATGCGCTTGATAAAGAATACGTCGCCACGGCCTTTACCAGCGGCGGCGAGTTCGCAACGTTCGGACCGAGACGCGTCGTAACAGGCTCCATCAAATACAGTTTTTAATCCAAGCCGCTACAGCGGCAAACATTCACTCGACCCAGGAGAGGCACATGAGTAGCGACACTTTCATACTGAAAGCAGTAAAAACTCCCTTAGAGAAAAACAGGGAGAGCTCACACAATCCTGACTTCATCTTCACCGATAAAAGTCTGCATCACTACGAAGAAAGCCTGCTAAAAGGCATTGGACTGATACAAAAAAGCATGTCGGCCGCAAGCAAACCGTTCAGCGGCATCCTGCCGCACGAGCTGGCGGCCCAATTTCACGCGATTGATTTGAATCAATCGTGCAACGATCTTAACGACGCCTTGGCGGAAATTGAGCAACTCTATCTCAATCATGCGATTTATTTTCATCATCCTCACTATGTCGCCCATCTGAACTGCCCGGTTGCGATACCCGCCATTTTGGCCGAACTGCTGCTGACCTCGATTAATTCCTCGGTGGACACCTGGGATCAAAGCGCGGGCGGTACGCTGATCGAACAGAAACTGATCGACTGGACCGCGGAAAGAATCGGCCTGGGCGCGGAGGCAGACGGCATTTTCACCAGCGGCGGCACCCAATCCAACCTGATGGCGATGCTGCTCGCGCGCGACAGTTTCTGCGCAAAAAAATGGCGGCATAACAATAAAGCGCAGGGCTTGCCGGTAGATTTTCGCAAATTGCGCATTTTCAGCTCGCAGATGAGCCATTTCAGCGTGCAAAAAGCGGCGGCAATACTGGGCTTGGGCTATGACTCGGTGATTTCTGTTCCCTGCGACCGCTATTTCAAAATGGACGCCCGAGCGCTGAAACAGGCCATCGAGCAGTGTCTGGCCGACGGCTTAATCCCGATGGCGGTTGTCGCCACCGCTGGCACGACCGATTTCGGCAGCATCGATCCGTTAACCGAAATTGCCGAACTCTGCCGCATTCATCAATTGTGGATGCACGTCGATGCGGCTTATGGTTGCGGTTTGCTGGTATCGCCCAAGTTTCGCCATTTGCTGGCGGGCATCGAGTCCGCCGATTCGGTCACCGTCGATTATCACAAATCTTTCTTACAACCGGTCAGTTGCAGCGCGTTCCTGGTCAGGGACAAGCACTATTTAGCCCTGGTCACCCACCATGCCGAATACCTTAACCCGCTCAGCCAAGCCAATGAAGGCACGCCCAATCTGATCAATAAAAGCATCCAGACCACCAAGCGGTTTGACGCGCTGAAACTCTGGCTGACCCTCAGAACGATGGGCGCCGACCGGCTTGGCGCGGCGTTCGACCGCAATATCCATTTGGCGAAACAGACTTATTTGCTGTTGCTGTCGGAACAAAGCATCGAGGTGATCCACCAGCCGCAGCTGAGCACGCTGGTGTTCCGTTACCGCCCGTCCCGGCGACATTCGGAACACGACATCGACCGCGTTAACGCCTATATCCGCAAAGCCCTGTTCAGGTCCGGCGAAGCGGTCGTAGCAAGCACCAAAGTTCAAGGTAAACAATACCTTAAATTCACTTTACTGAACCCGTTGACGACTATCCAGGACATGCAGGCCGTGCTTAAACTGATCACCCATCATGGGCAAAACTACTTCAATTCACCCGACAAAACCGTAACCCAAGCGGCCCACCCGGCCGCCAACCAGGCATTCATCAAGGAGGCCTGCGATGCGTGAGATCACTTATGATGTAATCGGCATCGGCGTAGGCCCGTTTAATTTAAGCTTGGCTTGCCTGATGCAACCGATAGAAGGCTTGAACAGCCTTTTTCTGGACAAAAGCGAGGGCTTTAACTGGCATCCGGGCATTTTACTGCAAGACGCGCATTTGCAGACCCCTTTCCTGTCCGACCTGGTGACCTTGGCCGACCCGACCAGCCCGTTCAGTTTTTTAAACTACATCAAGCAGCAAGGCCGGATTTATTCGTTTTACATCAGGGAAAACTTCTTCCTGATGCGTAGCGAATACAACCAATACTGCCAATGGGCGGCAAACAAACTGGACAATGTCGAGTTCAACACCCACGTCGGGCAAATCGATTACGACGAGAGCCTGGGCTGTTATCTGATCCAGTCACAGTGTACGAAGACAGGGAAAGCCAAAACTTACCGCGCGAAAAAGCTGGTGCTGGGCACCGGAACCCTGCCCTATACGCCCGCCTGCTGCCTGGAAACGGCCGACAAATCGGTGCATTCATCGCAGTATTTGAGACACAAGAAGACGCTGCAACGCAAAAAGTCGATTACGGTATTGGGCAGCGGGCAAAGCGCCGCGGAGATTGTTTACGACCTGCTTCAGGACATCGACAGTTACGGCTATGAACTGAGCTGGATCACCAGATCGCCCCGATTCTTTCCGCTGGAGTACAGCAAGCTGACGCTGGAAATGACCTCGCCGGAATATGTCGACTATTTCCACCAACTGCCCGCGCACAAACGGGAGCGTTTAATCGCCGACCAGAAAAACCTGTACAAAGGCATTAACGGCTCTTTGATTAACGACATTTACGACCTGATGTACGTTAAGCGCTTAAGCCATGATTTCCGGGTTAATTTGTTGACGAACTCGGAATTAAAAGCCGCCGAATTCAATGCCGATGACGGGCATTTTGAACTGGAATTCTTTCAAAACGAACAGGAGACGGGCTACAGCCACCGCACTGAAGGGCTGGTGCTGGCAACCGGCTACAGCTATCAGTTGCCGGCGTTTATCGACGGCATCGCGTCGCGCATTCAGCGGGACCGGCAAGCCCGGTTCGCGGTCAACAGAAACTACAGCATCGACCCTAATGGCGACGAGATATTCGTGCAGAATGTGGGACTGCATACGCACGGCTTCGTCACGCCGGACTTGGGCATGGTCTGCTACCGCAATGCCTGCATTATCAAAGCCGTCACCGGCCAGGAGCATTACCCGATAGAGCAAAGCATCGCCTTTCAGCGGTTCTCGGCGCCGGAAGAAAAAGTCAGCGCTGTTGAGCCATCCGGGGTTTTAGTATGAATCCGCAGCTGAAATTTTTTCTCGTTGCGATGGTCGCGGTTTCGGTGATCAGCGACTCGATGCTGATTCCGTTCTATCCGCAATTCTTTGCCGCCGCCTTTTCGATAACGGCCCCGCAACACGTCGGCCTGTACCTGAGCGCAAGCTGCTTTGTCGTCATGCTGGCGTTTCCATTATGGGCCGCCGCAGCTAAACATGTACCGGTGCTCAGGCTGTTGATTTATACGCAGTTTGCCGCGGGCGTGTTGAGCATACTGTGTTATGAATCCGGCTCGTTGCCGGACTTCTGGTTCGTGTCGCTGTTGATGATGGTGTTTAAAGGCAGTTATCTGCTGATTTACCCTTTTGTGATGAGCCTTGAGTACAAAGACCGGCACGGCGGCACGATCGGGCTGCTGTCGGTCATTGTGCATCTGGGCGCCATAGCCGGCGCAGGTATCGGCGGTTTCGCGCTGGAACTGTTCGAGCCGAGACTGGTGTTTCTGCTGATGTCGGTAGGCGATTTTTTACAGATGCTGGTGTGCATGTTCCTGCTCGGCAAAGATAAAACCGACGCTGAAGCATCGCCGGAGGCGCTGCAATATCCGGCGGAACAGGCGGCAGAGGTTTTAACCGGGAGCCTGGTTTATAAACTGGGCTTGGTCATGCTGCTCTTCTATTTCAGCGTTTACCTGATACGGCCTTTCTTCTCGCGCTATTGGGAAGCTGTCTCCGCATGGAACGGCGGGATTGTCACCGGCTTGGTTTTCGCCATACCGGGGGCGATTGCATTGCTGGCGCAGTGCATTAATAAAAGCATGCGCAGCAGCAAGCACGGCATTGTTTCGGCCGTTTTATTGGGCATGTTAGGGCTGTTGCTGCAAGCCTCCGGGCAGCAGGCGATTGTGCTGCTTGGCCGATGCCTGTTCGGCTGGGCGCTGTTCCAGGCCACCGTCCGTCTGGACTTGCTGTTATTCGAAGTCAGCACGCCCGCATCTTATGCCGCGGACTTCAGCAAGATCTATTTCTTTCAAAGCCTGGGCGCGCTGATTGCATCATACACCGCAGGATCGTTGGTCGCCGCCCAAGGCCTGCAAATGCCCTTTATCGCGGGCGCTTTGGGACTGGTACTGACGGCTTTTTTGTATGCGCTGCTCTTCAAGGCGGCGCCAAAGCCTATGAATGCGGTTATGGAAACGTCGTAAGCAGTCGAAGACTGCCTTGTTTTAACAACTAATGTTACGCACGGATAGTACCTCTCCCGTTTGCCGCGCCGAGCACCGGAGCTTTTATCGAGAACAGCCCGTTAGGGGTGCGGCAGGGATGCCGCACGTCAGCAGAGGGGCAGGAGCCCCTTCTGCTGACCCTAGATAAAAGCGAGGAGCGCAGGACGCAAGCGGCAACCGGGTCGCCTTTTCTTTGGTTACTTTCTTTTGGCGAAGCAAAAGAAAGTAACTCGCCTTCGGGTGCGACAACCCGATTCAAATAAGCGTCGCGGTAGCGACACTTTTAATAAAAAAATGTTAATGCAGTCTAAATTCGAATAACTGCGCAACATCAATTAATAAACCTGAAACCGCAATTGGGGGCTGTGAAAACCGTTCGTGCTGAGCCCGTCGAAGCATCAGCGGCTAACAACCTCCACCGCTCCCACACTGACAATGAGCAATAAAACATGAATTACGAATCTTTCATCTTCAAAAAATACATGCCGGCGATAGGCACGTTCTCTTTACGCCCCTTGCAAATCCCGCAAGATATTGCGTTGATCCATGATTGGGTCAACAGGGACTATGCAAGCTATTGGGGACTGCAAGGATGTTCGGTCGAACAGGTTGAAGCGGAATACAGGAAAATCGCCAAGCAGTCGCAGGTTTATTTGGGCTTTTGCAACGACCACCCCGCTTTTCTGCTGGAATGTTACGACCCCATGCACCACGCGCTTAGCGAACATTATGCCTGGCAAGCCGGCGACCGGGGCATGCACATCCTGGTCGCGCCTGCCGAACGCCCGATAGCCAATTTCACCGGATCGGTTTTTACCGTCATCATGGACTTTATATTCAGCGATCCGGCGGCGCAGCGGATAGTCGTCGAGCCGGACATCAATAATGAAAAAATCCATGCCTTGAACAAACGGGCGGGGTTTGAATATCAAAAAATCATAACGCTGCCCAATAAAACCGCCCATCTGGCATTTTGCAGCCGGGAACAATACCGGGCAGCGCGGGGCAAGAACCCTGTCACGGTATCGCCCAATCACGTCGTCGCTCATTTACGGGAAGACGTCTGGGCGAAGGTGAATACCCTGCATCTTTGCAAAGCGATCAGCGAGTTTGCGCACGAATTGCTGATAACGCCCGAACTCCAGTTCTCGGAAGGCGATTGGGGACATTACCGGCTCAAGACCGACAAGCCGGGCGTCGAATATAGCTTCCGTGCGCAAGTGTTAAGCCTGGAGCACTGGTATATCGACAAGGCTTCCGTTGAGAAATTCATTGACGGCGACAAGGCCGCGCTGGATTCCTTGAGCTTTATCCTGGAAGTCAGCGAAGGCCTGGGCATTGATCCGGCGGTACTGCCGACTTATATGGAAGAAATCACCAGTACGCTGTACGGCAGCGCTTATAAGCACACCAAGAACGGCGTCGATGTGGCGCAACTCCTCGACGCCGATTTTCAGACCGTGGAAACCGCGATGATGGAAGGCCATCCCGCCTTTCTGGCCAATAACGGCCGCATCGGTTTCGATGCGGCCGACTATCAGGCCTATTCGCCGGAAGCCGCGGCGCCGGTTAAGCTAATCTGGTTGGCGGCGCATAAAAGCAAAACGGTTTTCGCCTGTGCGGATGATTTGTCTTATACGGAATTGCTGGAGCAGGAGTTGGGGAACTCGACCCTTGATCAATTTACCCAAACATTGACGCAACAGGGGCTGGATACCGATAATTATTGGTTTATGCCGGTGCATCCGTGGCAATGGTATAACAAGCTGGCCGTCATCTTTGCCGCCGACATCGCCGCGCGGCATTTGGTCTGCTTAGGCTACGTCGAGGATGCCTATCTTGCCCAGCAATCGATCCGCACCTTCTTCAATACCAGTCATCCGCACAAACGCTATGTCAAAACGGCCTTGTCGATCCTGAATATGGGTTTCATGCGCGGCCTGTCGCCCTACTACATGAGCACCACGCCCGCCATTAACGACTGCATCAACGGGCTGATTGAGCAGGACCCTTATCTGGCGAAAAAAGGTTTCAGCATACTGCGCGAAGTCGCCGCTGTCGGTTATCGCAATCATTATTACGAAACGGCGACAAGCAAGGACAGCCCCTATAAAAAAATGCTGTCCGCGCTGTGGCGCGAAAGCCCGGTGCCGCAGTTAAAGCCGGGGCAACGTTTGATGACGATGGCCGCCCTGCTGCATACCGACGCCCAGGGAACCGCCTTGTTGCACGAGTTGATCAAATCGTCCGGCGTCGATACCACAAGCTGGCTGCGGCATTATTTGAACTGCTATTTGAGTCCCCTGCTGCATTGTTTCTACGCCTACGATTTGGTGTTTATGCCGCACGGCGAAAACCTGATTCTGGTCTTGGAAAATAATGTCCCGGTCAGGGCCATCATGAAAGACATTGCCGAAGAGGCCGCGATCATGAACAAGGAAATCGTGCTGTCCGAGAAAGTGCAGCGCCTGTCGGTATTCGTGCCGGAAGAGTTGAAGATATTGTCGATCTTTACGGACTTTTTTGACCTGATTTTCCGTTATATGTCCCATATTCTGGTCGAGCACGGCGGTTATTCCGAACACCGGTTTTGGCAACTGGTCGCCGATTGCGTACTGGACTATCAACGCACGCATCCCGAACTGGCCGATAAATTCGAGCGGCACGATCTGTTCGCGCCCGAATTTATCCGCTCCTGCCTGAACCGGCTGCAATTGGGCAATAATCAGCAAATGATCGATCTCGCCGACCCGGCCAAAAACCTGAAATTTGTCGGCACGTTGAAAAATCCGATAGCCGTCTTTAAAGCCGGGACCAGCGCGCCTGATATAGCTGAGGTGTGCGCATGAGCGGCGGGATTTTATATCGCGCGCCGGCATTCTCGCGGTAACACTTATGTTGACGCGCAGCTCAATCAAGTCATGGTATCTGGTCCACAAATGGACGAGCCTGATTTGCACCGCGTTCATGCTGCTGCTGTGCCTGACCGGGCTGCCGTTGATTTTCTCCGATGAAATTGATCGCGCGCTCGGCTATAGCATGGCGCCGCCGGACCTGCCTGAAACGGCGAAGCGGGCCGACCTGGATGCGATCATCTCGGCCGCCAAAACGCGGAGGCCTGGCGATGCCGTGCAATTTATCGTGGCCGACCCGGACGAGCCTGATCTATGGTTTGTGCGCATGGCCGAGAGCGTGGCGGCGGCAAAGCCATCGGCGTTTTATGCGTTCGACGCCCGCACCGGCGATTATCTGTATCAGTATCCGCTGGATCAGGGCGTCATGAATATTGTGCTGAGGCTGCATGTCGATATGTTCGCGGGCCTGTGGGGGACGCTGTTTCTGGGTTTGATGGGGCTGCTGTTGGTCGCGTCGCTGGTATCGGGCGTCGTGTTGTACGGCCCGTTCATGCGCAAGCTTGCATTCGGCACCGTGCGACGCGAGCAATCGGCGCGTTTAAAATGGCTGGATCTGCACAACCTGCTCGGCATCGCCACGCTGGTCTGGTTTCTTGTCGTCGGCGCTACCGGCGTAATCAATACGCTGGCGACGCCGATATTCGGGCAATGGCAATCCGGCGAATTGGCCGAGATGATCGCTCCCTACCGCACTATGCCGCCGGTTCAGGAACTCGGCTCGGTGCAAAAAGCGCTGGATGCCGTCCGCACGGTTGCGCCCGATATGTCGCTCAGTTTTATGGCGTTTCCCGGCAACGGCTTTGCCGGACCGCGCCATTTCGTCGCCTTCATGCAAGGCAATTCGCCGCTGACGTCCAAGCTGCTCAAACCGGTCTTGATCGATGCGCAAACAGGACTGGCCATTGAAACGCGCGAATTGCCCTGGTACGTCACCGCGCTTTTGATCTCCAAACCGCTGCATTTCGGCGATTACGGCGGCCTGCCGCTGAAGATTATCTGGGCGCTGCTCGATCTGCTTAGCATTGCAGTGCTCGGCAGCGGCTTGTATTTGTGGTTGAAAAAAACGCAATGTATCAATTGAAGCCCGGCTGGGCGAGCTACCGAACAAAAAGGAGAAAGATTCCGCATGAAAACATCACTGACTGGGATACAAATATGGGCAATGCCGGTCTTGCTGGGCTTAGTCAGCGCCGGCGGTCTTATCGCCGCCCTGCTGTTCGACGGTATCGGCGATGCGGTGTCATGGCTTGCCCTTGCCGCGCCGGTCGTGGCCGCTCTTTGGTACGGCGTCCGGCATACTTAATCAGCGGGTTAAGTCCCGTACACGCCGCTGTAAATCTGAATTTCGGCTTCGGTCGGCGGCTTTGCTTTTTTCAAATAACAGCCAAACCATGAGCTAGCCTGGTTGACATAGTCGGTTTTATTGCTGCTTTCAGCGCTGGATTCGGCCAACAGGCGATAATGCCGTGAAATGACCAGTGCAAGACAAGGTGATTGTCCCATTGCATACTGGACTTTTAAATAGTCTATCGCGCTGATCAGCAGCTCATGTTTTTTATCGTCTTGCATCATGGTTATTCCTTACCCAGCTGGACTGGAAGCCGGTTCATTTTTGATTTTGCCAAAGAGAGAAATATCTTCCAGACAATCTGTTTTGAGCCAAAATCCAGGCATCTAAAATCTGTTGCATGAATCTGCCCTTTTTCAACGAGAGCAGTTAACACCTCGGGCGCTATAGCCAGTTTCACAAACGGAGCGGGACGAAAAAAAGAAAGAAATGTTTTCATGACTAGACCGGGTATTTATTGCTTTAATACAAATGATAATCGTTCCTATTTAAAAGTAAAGTGTTTTTCTTCCGCTCGTTTGCTTATTCCTATACATCTTGCTTTGAATATGCCGCGCATAACTTTTTCATTAAAAGCTCGCCATAACCAAAACTTACCTACTTTCAGGCCGAATGGATGATTCGGCTTTCCTGCGTAAAATACGGGCAACGGTTCAACCCTATCTCTTTTTGGCCCTGAGTAACTAACCTCCTTCACCGCACATGCTCATTAGTTGCCGTTGATAAAAATTGCATAACATCAGTTAAGTATTTGTCAGAAAAAAACCAACAAGTGTTGACTCGTTAAATGATAATCATTATTATTTGTATCCATGGACAAACAAATTCTCCCCTTACCTGAATCTTTAGACTTAACGCTGTCTACAAAGCAGGACATAACGACCGCTTTACGGCAGCGGTTAAACAGCGCAGAGCTATTTGGTACGGGAAACGAAGTTGTCATCGAACATGCGGGTGAAGAATACCGATTACGTTTGACTCGTCAGGGCAAATTAATCCTGACTAAATGATTTATCTCTTGACCTGGTTATTACGCTTTATTGTCGGCAGGTTATTTTCCTCCTACCTACCGGCCTCTCTCCTAATAATGATACGGGGAATGAACATGCCGACAATAAAGTGCAATGCATATAAGTCAGGAGCAGCCAGCCATCCGACACTCAGGTGCTCGGTAGCCAGCCAATATCAAAGAAATGCTGCCTATTGCAGCTTCGGCAGACGTTACCCTGCCTAACATTTGGATGTGGATGGCAAAAATCAATGAACTCAAATAAGCGACACAAGAAAGCAGGACTATCCGGTAACGACAATTGTCGCGTGGTATTTCGCCCGGATTGCGGCACATTCAAGATGCCTTTTGGCGCATCAACCATGCGCACCCATTGTGAATCATTACACATACTCAACAAATAAGGAGCGGCCATGTTCACTAAAATGATCTTCCCAATAGCCACCTTCTATTTCCTGGAAAATCGTCCCGCCCCCATGTTAGGAAATATTAATCATAACAGCGTTACGCGAAGCAAGGACCGCCCATGGATCGCGTTGGTTTTGGTGCTATGCGCACACCTGGCGATGTTTGCGGCATTACGCCCACAATCGCAGTCTTTGCCACTTGATACGCCCCCCGAACCCATCATGATTAGTCTGCTGAGCGCGCCAGAGGCAACGCCGCAAAAACCGGTGCCGCCCGCCCAACCGGTAGTAAAAGAGCAAAAACCAGTCAAGAAAAAAGTCAAACCGATCACTAAACCTGTTGTGCCACTGATAAAGCAAACAAATCAGCCGGTAACCCCGCCTGTGGAACAAACATCCACGCCAGTAGCGACAACAGATTCGCCGATTGTCGAACAGCAGACCAAGACAACAACCAACAAGCCCGCAGACACACAGCCATACCAGTCGCCCAACTTCAATGCGGCTTATTTAAATAACCCGGCACCGAATTATCCGCCAATCTCGCGGCGGCTGGGCGAACAAGGCCTGGTATTGCTGCGCGTACAAGTGACGCAGGACGGTAAAGCCGGTTCCGTTGAGCTGCAAACCGGCAGCGGCTCAAGCCGACTCGATGAGGCTGCACTGGAAGCCGTCAAAAAATGGCAATTTGTTCCAGCCAAACGTGGCGAACAATCGGTTAGTGCATCGGTCGTTGTACCGGTCAAATTTTCAATAGAAGAAGGATAAAATCATCATGCAAGCAGAATATCTCTTAGACAACCTGAAATTCATCAGCCAAGGCGGTGCGGTATCTATCGCCGTAGCAGCGATGCTGCTGGCCATGTCCATCGGAAGCTGGACTTTAATGGTCATCAAAGCGATACAGGCGCGGCGTTTAAGAAGCAACAGCGCCCGTTTTTTAGAACGCTTTTGGCAAGCCTCGTCGACAACCCTGTCATCAATGGTGACTGTCATGAGCGAAGATTTGAATAAAGCGGAAAACCCGTTCGCGCGTCTTGCGATACAAGGCATCAATGCTGCCAACCATCACAAGCGTTACACCGCTCAACTTTTTGCGGAGCACGCAGTTACCGCCAATGAAGGTGGAAGTAGCGCACTGCAAGAACATTCGCGCCATGATGAATTTATTGCCCAGGCGCTGCGTCGCGTTATCGGCCAGGAAGCCATGCACCTGGAAACGGGACTTACCTTATTGGCTTCGGTGGGCAGTATCGCCCCTTTCATCGGCCTATTCGGCACAGTCTGGGGCATCTATCATGCGCTCGGCGCCATCGCCGTCGGTGGCCAAGCCTCTGTAGACAAAGTAGCGGGGCCAGTCGGCGAAGCACTGATCATGACCGCGTTCGGTCTGGCCGTTGCCATACCCGCGGTGCTGGCCTATAACGCCCTGGTACGCGACAACCGCCTGTTAATGGGCCAATTGGAAACGTTCGCCCACGATCTGCATACCTACCTGACCACCGGCGTACCGTTAGCAGCCGGGGAAGTTACCGAAATGACACCCATGGCGGTGTCATTATGATGGGCTCAGGCGGATTCGGCGGCGATAATCACCATACCCAGCCGATGGCGGAAATCAACACAACGCCAATGGTGGACGTGATGCTGGTGCTGCTGGTCATTTTCATCATTACCGCGCCGCTGCTCACCCACTCAATCAACATCGACCTGCCGCAAGCCGGCAGCCAGTCCAATCCGGAAAAACCCGATATTGTGACCCTGTCGATTAATGGAGAAGGCAAACTGTTTTGGAACGATGCGCCATTTGAAGAGGCGGAACTCGCCTCAAGACTGGGGGCAGAAGCACAGAAAAAGCCTCAACCCGAAGTGCATTTACGCGCTGACAAAGCAACAAATTATCAGCAATTGGCAATGGTTATGTCCGCTGCACAAAGCGCAGGAATAGAAAAACTTGGATTTGTTACCGAGCCGAATTCAAAAAAATAACACAACCGGTTTACGCCTCAGTGCGTCGATCCCGAATATTCAGCCAGCCATCGCCTTGAGTGACTAGCCAGCCAACAAGCTAACCATAACAAGTAAGGCTATTTATGAAAAATCACAAAAAACGACCGCTGATACCGGCTATTACCCCATTATTGAACGCGCCGCATAGTTTAATGAAATGGCAACTGGGAGCGCTATTACCGCTGGGCTTGGCCTTAAGCACAGTGACCATGGCTGCCGATCCCGTTTCGAACACACGCGCAGCTGAAGATAAACAACTGACCTTGCCCACCGTTAAAGTAAAAGCGACGCGCGAAAAAAAGCCTAATATGACCAAAGGCTATCAAGCCAAAAGCAACTCAACGGCAGTCAAGACCGATACGGCCCTGATCGACCTCCCGCAGTCGATCACCGTTATCACCCAAGAATTGATCAAGGATCAAAACATGCAGAGCATAGCCGATACGGTTCGCTATGTGCCCGGTGTCGGCATCGCGCAAGGGGAAGGCAATCGGGATAACCCGATTTTTCGCGGCAACAGTTCGAATTCAGATATGTATGTCGATGGCATACGCGACGACGTGCAATATTTTCGCGATCTTTACAACATCGAAAGAGTCGACGTGCTGAAAGGCCCTAATGCGATGATTTTCGGCCGTGGCGGTTCAGGCGGCTTGATTAACAGGGCTACCAAGCAGGCCAACTGGAGCAATGCGCGCGAAATGAATTTCCAAGTCGGTTCCTTCGATAAATACCGCCTCACCGGTGACTTCGATCAAGCCGTTAACGACAATGTCGCCGTGCGCCTCACCAGCATGTGGGAGAATTCCCGCAGTTACCGCGACGGCTTCGATGCCGGACGCTGGGGCGTTAATCCCACTGTAACCTGGCTTCCCAGCGATCAGACCAAAGTAGCGCTGGGCTATGAGCATTACGAGGATAGAAGAACTGCGGATCGGGGCATCTCCTCGTTCGGGGGCCGCCCGGTCAACACCGATGTTTCTACTTTTTTCGGCGACCCGGATCGCAGTCCGACCTCGGCAACGGTCGATTCTTTCAATGCGGTACTCGACCACGACTTCGGCGGAGGCGTCGCGGTTCGCAACAGCAGCCGTTACGCCAGTTACGATAAGTTCTACCAAAATATATTTCCGGGCGCGGTTAACGCCGCCGGAACTCAGGTTGCCATCTCGGCCTACAATAACGCGACCCAGCGCGAGAATTTATTCAACCAAACCGACCTGACTTTTTCATTGGATACCGGACCGTTTAAGCACAAGCTTCTGACCGGTGCCGAGTTTGGCCGCCAGGAAACCGATAACTTCCGGAATACCGGTTATTTTACCGCTGTGGGCGCTAACGCTACGTCGGTCAATGTTCCCTTAGCGAGTCCAAGGTATAACGGCGCCGTCGCCTTCCGGCAGGCCGCTACGGACGCCGATAATCACGGAGTCACGCATATCAAAGCAGGCTATGTACAGGATCAGATCGAGCTGACTAAACATTGGCAGGCAATTATGGGGGTGCGCTACGACCGCTTCGAAGTCGATTTCCTCAATAAGCGCAATGGTCAGACCACCTCCACGATCGACGATCTCCTGTCTCCACGCGGCGGCCTGATCTACAAACCGTTTGAAAACTTCTCTTTGTACACCAACTACAGCATCGCCTATGTACCGAGGGCAGGCGAGCAGCTGGCATCGCTTACGCTGGCTACTGCCGCACTGAAACCGGAAGAATTCAGGAATTACGAAGTGGGGGCGAAATGGGATATTCGCCCCGATCTGTCGGCAACGCTGGCTTTATATCAACTCGATCGCCTCAATGCCCTTGCCACAGACCCGAATAATCCGGCGGTATCGTTTTTGGTCGACGGCCAGCGCACGAAAGGCATAGAACTCGGCTTGAGCGGCAACATTACCGATGCCTGGAAGGTCATTGGCGGCTATGCCTTCCAGAACGGGGAAATCACTAAAAGCATTTCAAGCTCCGCCTTGGCCGGCGCCACCCTGGCGCAGGTACCGGAACACACTTTCTCGCTGTGGAACCGTTATGACATTACCCAACAATGGGGCGTGGGCCTGGGCTCGGTATACCGCAGCAAAATGTTTGCGGCCACCGACAACCTGGTCACCCTGCCAGGCTTCCTGCGCTTCGATGCGGCGGTCTACTACAAGCCCACTAAAAATATCCAACTGCAAGTCAATGTCGAAAACCTGTTCGACAAGGAGTATTACGCTTCGGCCAACAGCAACACCAATATCACACCGGGTTCGCCGATCGCCGCCAACGCGGGAATCAGTGTAAAGTTTTAAACTATTGTCGTCCCTAACGCATGAAAAACAAGCAGGATGAATTATAAAATAAATTCTGCTATTTTCTTGAGGTAGGCCGGGTTGCTCGATAAAGCGACCAACCCGCCGACACCTATCTTTGTCGCACTACGAGGGCAATGAACTGATTTAACGCTCATAGTCAGCCCAACATCGACTAAGGATTTCCGTGATGAAGCATTTAAAAAATACTACCGCACCGACGAACAAAACAGACAAGGATAAATTATGCTACAAACACAAAACCCGGAGGCACCATTAAACCGGAAATCGAAACGTATTCAATGGCTCAAATGGTTACGCCGTATCCATGCCTGGGTCGGGCTTTGGGGAGCCGCATTGGGTCTGTTGTTCGGCGTGAGCGGGATTTTGCTCAATCACCGTATGGTGATGAAAATCCCGGCGGTGCAAATGGAACAATCGCACATTGAAATGGCCTTACCCCAGCCGCTTCCAATCGATGCAAAAGCCTTGGCCTTATGGCTGCAAGTACAGCTAAGCATCGACCGGGAGGCCAGTAAAATTTCCATTGATCCGGAAAAAACCGTGACCTGGGCCGATCAGAATCTCCAGCAACCCAGCCAGTGGCGGGTGGATTTTCACAGCCCGCAGCAGTCTGTTACCGCCGAATACTGGGTAGGCAATACTTATGTTTCGATAAAGCGTCAGGACGCAAACGCCTTCGCCTTCATCACCCGATTGCACAAGGGCGTCGGCATGGGAACGGCCTGGGTACTGCTGGCGGATACACTGGCCGGCGGCCTGGTATTTCTTTCTTTGACCGGCCTTTTGTTGTGGACCAAGCTGCACGGTTCACGTCTGGCTATGGCCGGATTAGGCCTGACCTCGCTTGGGTCGGTGGTGTTTATTACACTGAACTCGCTGTAAACTCAGTATTGAATGCCTGTTCAACGGGTGCATACACTGCGCCCGTTCCCTCATTTGTGTTCTTCGTAGTGTTTTAAATCCTGCTTTAATCAACCAGCATCCGAGCCAAAGGACTGTTGCTGTCTATTGATGATTGTCGACCGGCGTCGGCTACACCGCAAAGCTCAATAATTCCGTCTAGCTGCTTGATCTGCGCGGCATGTTGATGGCCGATGTTTTCTATCGCCAGCAACACTTCGCCGTCGATCATGTTGATGGCGCTGTTTAAACCTTTATTAAGGCCTCTTAAGGCGCTTTTTTCCAATGACGGCTTTAATTTTTTCAATATAAAAAACGGCGTCAGCCAGGTAATGGCGATTAACAGACTGCTATGTACTGCAAAGTCCACGCCCAAATAAGCTACCTCGGTCATGTTGCTGGTGTAATAGCCGATAAAAACCTGATAGCCGACCCAGCAAATGGCCGCAAGCGGCAGGATTATTTCGCATAAACGCATGAACTTTAAAAAGGCGCGATGCAATACATTGCCGGGGTTAGCCAATGCTTGTCTGGCGGCCAGCTCGGTTTGCGCCTGGATGATTTTAGGCGCTTTTTCGCGTAGCGCGGACAACTGCTGCTTAAGCGGATTGACCGGAATGCCAAGCTGGTCGGCATTGATAACGAATTCATCCAGCGCATCGTCAAAACGGGCTTCGGCCCAATCATCCCACAAGTTGAATCTAGCGCCGCTTGTCGCATATCTGGCTGTCGCCGGATTGCTTAATAAATCGGCCGCGTGATCGGCATAGTGCCGCGCCAACTGCTGGATAGGCCATGCAAAACCCTGTTGCAACACCAGCGTTGTACGCTGCCATTGATCCTGCCACAGCAGCGGTAATTGTTGAAACACTGATGCGTCACCCAATAACCGGCCGGTGTTTTGCAGGGTTTGCTTTAACTCGTCTTTCTTGATCCGGGAGCTTCGTTGCTCCAGTTGCTCAACGATATGCTCGGTCGCCAGTGAGCTAATGGTCGATTCCAACACAGCAAACTCGTCGGTTTGCAAACCTTCGGCGCAGGCGGTCTTGAATACGATCGGCTCGGCAAAACCCGCTTTATGCAGTTGCCGTTTAAAATCTTCATACTGCTCCGTCAGGCCTCTGTCCCATTGGTTCAGGACAAACAGCCAGGCGTGCCTGCCGCCTTCCGCGAGCAATAAACGCCAGGCTTTTTCATCGCGATAGCGTTCGGGACTGACCACATAGATCAGCACATCGATATGCGGCAGCCATTCCAACACCTGATGTTTGTTGCTTTGTTCGGTGCTGTCGAAATCGGGCATATCGATCCAGACCACATGTTTCCTGGACTCGTTGTCATGCTCGGCGGTTTTGATTTGCGCCAGCGGCAGTTGTTCGGGCAAATGCTTTATCGCAACGCTGTGGTGATGATAGAGCGTGACTTCCCGGGAAGTGGGTCGCTCGACTCCGGCTCGGGCGATAGCTTTGCCTGCCAGACGATTGAGCAAGGAACTCTTGCCTACGCCGGTGCCGCCCATGAAGGCCACAATCAGGGGTCTGGAGCCGTTATGGTTAAACAGGGTTTCGGGCGATCTGGCATCGACATCGCTCAACTGCTGCGCGGCATCGGCATTGATCCAGCCGGCTGCCAGCGCCTGCTCCGCCCAGCGTTTTGTTGTTTTTACCAAACTAGAGTAATCGTAAGCCATGGCGCTTTTCTGTCAGTTGAAGCTCTGCTGCACGCAGCTGGTCAGGGGAGATATTAAAATGAGGAGTCATCGATAATTGCTCAGGCAGCTGCAAGAGTTTAAGGCGCAGGCTCTCGACAAATAATGCCTGTTTGACGGCATTGAATTGGTTTTGTTTTAGATCGGCTTCCACTTTGTGCATATAGCCGCCGACCGCGCTTTCCGCCAGCAACGAAGTCAGAGTCAGCATCGCTGGGGCAATGACCAAGTCATGCAGACCGATGCCGCCCATTTGCAAGGTCAACGCAATAACGGCGGCATCGGCAGTCGCTCGGGTTGCGCGCAAGCTGTTTAACACCATCGGCTGTTCTTGCAGTTTGTAATACAAACGATGCGCGGCGCTGTCTACATCCTGCTGAAACGACAGATGATATTTTTTTGCCGCCCGGGCAAAATCCTGTAACGCGTCCTGTCGCTGGTTGCGCAACATGCTGTTTAGTTGCCGCCACCACGGGCCCTGATGACCTTGCTCGGCCTTATCCAGCAACTTGTCGGCCAGCTGGATCAGCGTATGTTCGGCTATTTGATTTAACAAGGCTATTTCGTAACTGCTGTCTGAAACATGCAGTCTTTTGCGTCCCAGTTTCATGACTTGCCTGACCGGCCAAGTCAAGACCTGGCGGGTTCCCGCCAGAATGCGGGCTAATCCGGGGATTTCCATTAAATTCAGCAATTCGGTCATCGCCAGCTGAAAGGTTTCGTAATGATGCGGATGATTCAGATAATCGCGCTGGTAACTTTCCATCGCCTGATTGATCATCAGATCGACTAATTCATGCCAATCGTTTAACGCCTGATGTTCGGCAGCAACCGGTTCCAGCCAGGTTTGCCAGTGCCTTTTCAATAACTCCTGTTCAAAACGCGGGTGTTTGTTCAAACGTACGTTATTCGCCAGTTGCTTAAGCAACGGTTGCCTGGACTCGGGCCAATCCGGCAGCCCGCCCCGCTTTTGGTAATACAGCGAAACGACCTCGGGAAATTCGTCGGTTCTCGCTTGCCGCCACTTTTCTTTTAATGACTGGATGATGATCGACTCAGAACCTTCAACCAGTTTATTCAAGCAAATAAGGGTCGGCTGATGCAATTCTTCAACAGCGGCCATGATGTCCCAGACCGATTGATCGGCATATTTTTCCTTGCTGACCACCAGAATCACCATATCCGCCAAGGCAATCGCCCTGATGACACCTTCACGGTAAGTCGCTGAATCTATCGAATCGAAATCGGGCGTGTCCCACAAAACGCCATGCGGCAAAAGTCCTGAATCCATGGCGTTTTCGGTTAGCGAATAGCAATCGTGCCGGTCTTTGCTGAGCTGCGTTTGTTGCAGCTGTTGAAATCGGCCGAAATAACGTTGCAGGCCGCCACAGTCGGCAAGGCTTACGCCATTGCAAAAACCCTGTGGATGTATGGTGTAACCCGCTAATGGGCTGATCCCGGCAGCATTACTATTCAATAACACGTTGACCAGCGAGCTTTTTCCGGCCTGCGTCGGCCCTACCACAGCCATGTGCAACAATGGCTGCTGCGACGCATCGATCAGCTGCCCCTTGCGTATGAAGGCTTCCGCCAAAATAAGCTGGTCGATCCGCTGTTGATAGCTTGTTTTAACCGACTCATTACCCTGCTGAGCCAAAACCGCCTGGTAACGTTGTTTTAATAATTGGATAAATTCCAGCATGAAAAACCAGCTCAGGATTATAATGACTGACTATTTTACTTCGTTTGACGATCCTGCGTTATATAATCACAAACCCTGTAAATAGCATGACATGCGTCCCTACTTAAACCTGAGGTTATCTTTATGAAGAAATTACCTGTTCTTCTGCTCATTCTCTGCTGCACATCGTTAATGGGGTGCAGTAAGGGCCAACAAATTAACGGTCATAATACCCGTACTGTCTTTAGATCAGTTAAGGCGCTAAAAA
>Ga0160179_102404_pt1 | contig 29063 bp, 27 predicted proteins | sample met4stb_2_FD_108558 | JGI IMG/M metagenome (GOLD analysis project Ga0160179, IMG submission 108558) | Synthetic bacterial communities of pure cultures from sediment of Lake Washington, USA, under low oxygen conditions - MT... | ecosystem: Engineered > Modeled > Simulated communities (microbial......
ACTTGCAACTTGAAGTTAGCATCAAACGCTCGTCGTTTTTGATTCATAGTTGGATTTTCCTTGCTTTGGTTGAGTTATTTTATCAACCTATCGGACTGTCCGTTTTTATTAGACCACTACACTTGCAAAGCCGCTGACAGTAGCGACTCCTCTTCCCTTCACATTAAGCCAGCAGGTTCCCACGTTCCACATAAGAGCCTGAATTAAGATCATGCAGCCTCTACACCGAACGCCCTTCAGTCCATAAACAGGTAATGCCTGAAGTCGTCCCGGATCAATAACGCTATCCGGTTTTGACGTTAGTTGGTTTGCTTTTCGACATGTCATCAGCTGTTCACTTGCGTTCATCTTCTTAATTCGTACCTGACACTTTCAAAGTGCCTTTTCCAACAACGCTCACCACCATGGCTTTTATCCATAGCAGCTTGTGGTGGTTTGAAGCCAAGTCCTGTAACCCGACTCCGAGGGGCCGACCCTCATCTCTCATGCAGCATAGCTGCTAGAAGGACTTCGTCCTTCTTTGCGCCTTCGTGGCACACCATTATCGTAACAGTCGCCTTTCTTGCTCATTCTGCAAACCAATTGATGTTGCTTAAAAAGTTTCCGATAAGCGGCAGAACAATACTGGCTATACCCCGATCTGAATGCACAATGCTCCCTTTCGGTATGTGACGACGCCACAATGCCATTACACCAAAGTGGCTGTCATACGCTCGCCGATAGCCCAACCAATTATTCTGCGGGAATAAAGTTCAAGCACCACCGCCAAATATAACCAGCCTTCTTCCGTCCAAATATAGGTGATGTCCGACACCCACTTTGGGTCAGGCGCATCCGCAGTAAAATTTTGTTACAACAGGTTGGGCGCGCGACAGGCAAGAAGTGGTTGCGGCTTTATATTTCTTGGCCGCTTTCGCACACAAGCCATTGTCCCTCATCAGTAGCCACACAGTGCCGGCTGGCCGATTTGCCTTCTTCTTGAAGCCGCCTGGAGATTCTGGGTGAACCAGACCGGCCTTTTTCGTCATCAAACACACGTTTGATTTCAGCCACCAGCTTTTGGTTGGCTTGATCCCTGCCGGAGAGTGGCCGATTTTTCCAATTGTAGTAACTGCTGCGCGAAACCGATAGCATGCGGCACATCATGCACACGGAAAAATGATCTTCGTTGCCCTTAATCATGGCGCACTTCTCGGCAGCTACTCCTGCGTTGCTCTACCTCCTGCATCCATGCAGTCGACTTGGGCCTTTTTTAAAAAAACCACCTATGGGCGTTTTCTCGTTTAAGGCGCGCCAGTTCAGCTTGTTAGAGCTTTTGCTCTTCAAAAGGCTGACTTGCCTGACGACGTTTTGACCGCCATGAATAGGGTATTGATTCGGCAAGTCCCAAATCCTGGGCTTCCTTGGGAATACCATCACACTCGGCACGAACCAATGCCTGTTCTTTAAACTGAACAGTGTACTTGTTGCGGACAACTGAAGTTGTTGATTCTTTTTTTGGTTTCATCATTGACCTCAGTTTTAGGGATTACTCTCTTAGCCGAGTGTCTGCTGGATCGGGGCAAGATCAGACTACCGCGTTGTTCGATCGCATTACATGCCAGTGCGATATTCTGGAAACTGGCAACGATTCTTATAAATTTAAACAGCGGAAAAAGGCGGTAGAAAATCAATAACCTTACAAGCTAACCGGAAACTTTTCGACTATCTTTCATGGAAAATCATGGAAACTTTTCAAAGCCGTTTGACAGCGAGGTATAGATTCTGACCTTCGATTACCTTTTCCATGTGGAAATGACTATATAAAAATCGATACGCATCTTGACCTGTCATTGTTGACAGTTGCTTAGAATACCGAAACGATGTGAAATACCTTCAACACAGCAACTTATTCGGAACGTTAATATGTACGTTATTAAAGGCAGACAAGAAGACCTTCCAGATGAACTCTACTCGCAGGTAGCAAACTATCGCCACAAAATTCTTGGTGAGCGACTTGGTTGGCAACTTCAAACATTTAACTATGCGGAACAAGACCAATTCGACCGTTTCAATACGGTCTACGTTATATCGCGCGACGAGCAGGGAAATATTTCCGGGTGTGCTCGTTTATTGACCAGCACTCAACCTCATCTTCCATGAGAATCTTTCCTCAATTACTCAACAGTATACCTATACCAAGTTAATCAGATGTTTGGGAAATATCACGTTTTGCAGCAGTAGACTTCAAGGCGAGAAGCTCCACTGAATCAGGGCAATTCTCTTCACCCATTAGTGTAATGCTGCTTCATGAGGCTATTGCTTTCGCCGCTGAACATGGCGCGAAACGTTTAATTACCGTGTCACCGGTTGGAGTTGAGCGCTTATTGACGTGTATTGATGGACAGCCAAATTTGCGTGTTGGATTGAAATTTGTGTTCTGTAATTATTTTTTATTAGCCGTAAAAGCGAGTTGTTTTTATGCAAAAAAAAACGCAATCTGAATTAAAACGCTCAATATTAATAAATTCTAGGCCATATTTAATAAATACAAACAAAGGGACTGTATGTGGCATTTAAAAAATGAAGTTTATGTTAAGTAAGAGTATGGAAGTCTGTGCATTTTTTGATGTAGATGAAACCATTTGGAATGAAAAAAGTGTAATAACATTTTATCAATTTTACTTGGATGTTACTAAAGGTGATAAAGCTGATTTTTTTTGGGAACAGTTCAATAAAAATGTAAAAAATACTATTAGTGCAGGTATATCAAGAGAAGAGCTAAATGCATGGTTCTATCTTGAACACTTTAGTGGAGTGTCAGTATCGCACTTACGCGAAATTGCAGAACAATGGAGTATAAAAAAGTTTAATCAGCCAAGCTTTTGGCAAGATAAAGTTATTGAAAGAATCGAATATCACAAAAATAAAGGGCACGCAATTGTATTGGTTAGTGGATCCTTCAGAGAAGTTCTAGCGCCTCTTGCAAAGCGTTTGGGTGTAACAGATATTCTTTGCTCGCCCTTGGAAGAGAAGGATGGATGCTATACAGGAAATATGCTTGGCTCTCCTATGATTGGATATGGAAAAGCAAATGCAGTTTCAGATTATCTGCGTGAGCATAAAATTGATCCAGTTCATTGCTACGGATATGGAGATGATACTACCGATATCCCTTTTATTGGCACAGTGGGAAACTCTTACATCGTTATAAATAATAACCACGATGAACTAAGTGTCTTAGCTGAGATTATGGGCTATCAAACACTGAACGTTTAAATATATCTATTTTAATTTTGAAATTATGACTAATAGGAGTCACGTAAAATGATGAGTTTAGAAAATCTACTTGGAGATGATAATGCAGCAAGTATTAAAAGACAGCTCGACCATGCCCCATTTAGACGTTTGTCTGAAAAAAATGAGACTTATATTAAGCCAGAGTGGCTTTGCCAAGCTTTTCATATCAATCGACTAACAGGTGAGCCTAAGTTAATACTTGGCGATCAAGTCGGCGGTTATTATATGCACTCGATCGAATCCATTAAGCCAAGCGTTGACAAAATGCTTAATCAGAACATTAAACGAGTATATTTAGGAACCGATGCTGTTATTGGAGAAGAAGGTAGCTACCTTGCCAAGCTAAATGATTTTGCAAACATATTAGTGTCCTTGCGTACAATTGTAGGGCCTGATGTAGAAATTATTGTAGATCCTGCTGGACTTTGTTTACGTAAGGATTTGCGCTGGGGAGTTACTGCCGAGGGTGGAGACATCAACGCCCAAGAAACGCTTGCTTTGTTAGCTCAGGCCGCAGTCACATTTGAAGAGGCTGGAGCAAATGCGCTTTTGACTATTGGCAGATCAAATTGCGAAGTGGCTGCTGTTAAGCAAGCGTTGCAGTCTAAAAATAAGGACATGAGAGTTCTTTCTTTTTCTACCAATTCAGAAACTACCTCGGCTTATTTTGAAGTAACTCAACATGACATTCTTAGATCAAGAACGGGGCAAAAAATATTTGTTGGTAATATTGAAGAAATGTTGGTTCGGGCAATTTGTGATTTTGGCGAAGGCAGTGATGTTATCGTACAAAAACCGGTCGAGTCGTTTCACTTACCCGCTATTTTACGACTACTATCGGAAGGCCTAATTTCATTTGAGTCCTTAATGGATAACTCAGAAACCATAGATATATTATTGAATAATAATCCTCATATCCGTCCTGCTTTTAATGCCGGTGTAGAACTGCTTAAATCTAAAAAGCGCATTCTTAAAACAGGTACGTACGAGGTTTCCGGTACCTATAGCACTATTCAGCTGATAATTAATCGTTATAGCGAACAATTAGGCTGGTCTATGCTTGACGAAATACTACTTAACGCAGCCAGCGCAGCAGGTAAATCGTTGGATATAATGATTTCGCGTAATGCGACATGGTACCTGGAAAAGCGCGGACTATACAGTATCAAGGAATCTTAACTAAGTTATTTGGACAACTTAAATTAGGATAAAGGAAAGTTCATGTCTAAAAAAATGATACTCGTAGGCGATCAATTTAAAGAATTTGCTAATGAAGAGAGCGTTCTGACATTAACACACTTCCGATCGGCATACCAACAAGATAAAAACATTAACTCAAGAATAGTTGTGGGACAGGGTTTGAGTCACGATGAGGTCAATCACTGGCGTAATTCAGGGTTGAATGTGGAAGCTCCATCCAACCCTGCATCGCTAAAAGTGACACACAAGCATCATTTAGATCACGTAATGATTAGCGAACCCAAAAAAGGTGAAGCATTTAACTACCAGATGGATTTAATGCTAAATGATGAAACAGATCGTCTCCTTGACCATATCACCAGTTTGCATGTTAGCGGCATGGTTTTGATAGAGGCGGCTAGACAGGCTTCTATAGCATGTACAGAAATCGAGTACGATTTTCTTAATAGGGAAAAACCATCCGGTTATACATGGACAAACATGAATGTTAGGTTTTCACAATTCATATTCCCTGTTCCTACAAGAATTGAATTGGAAATAGTTGAACGGGAGAACAACGAAAAAAGATTCACCTTATCATCAAAAGTAAATTTTATTCAAGGAGATAATGCAGTTTGCGATATGGAAATGATGTTTGATGTATTACCTTTAAAGCTTATTAATCAGATTGAAAGGCGTTCTTCGGCAAAGATAATTAGGAATTTAACTTTAACGGATTAAGATGAAAATAGACACTCATATTGTGAAAGTTTTAATTGTCGGAGCCGGCCCGACGGGCTTGACTTTAGCGGCATGCTTGGAAAAGTTTGGTATTTCCCCTGATATTGTCGATTTTAAAAATTGCCCTAATGATCAGAGCAAGGCGCTGGCAATCAATCCGGTAGCCCAAGCTCAATTAGGAATTATTTTTGGAAAAAACAATGTTGGCAAAAATTCAAATATAGTCACAAAGCTAAAGGTCATATTTAACACCGATAAACGATTAACGACTATCGATTTAAAGCATCTTGGATGGCCTTGCAACTCTATGTTAGTGCAAAGTCAATATGATACCGAAAAGGACCTTATTGAACTTGCTAAAAATAATAGCGTCAATGTGCGATGGGAAACTCGGGTCGTAGAGGTCATCGAACATGATGATGCGGTTCAAGTAGTATTTGAAGGCCCCGACAATCAAACCATCAAACAACAATATGATTATGTAATTGGCTGCGAAGGCAAGCAAAGCTTGGTGCGCGAAGCTATCGGTGCGACTATGACACCGCTGCCTTATTCAATGTACTTGGCGCTTGCCGATTTCAAGTTAGATATCGATTTGAGCGAAGACAGTGCATATTATTTTGTATATGAGGACACTTTTTTTGTCTTCGTGCCATTAGGTAAAAGTATTTGGCGTATTGTTGTAAAGCATAATGGCGCCCCCAAGAGAGGGGAATACATTAATCTTGTAACCGACCCCGTATTGGAAAAATTTGGCCGCAATATTTTTTGCGGCGAATGCCTGTGGTTTTCGCAAGCGCCACTTTATGTAAGTTACGCCAATAAATTACAAAGCAAACGCTTGTTTATTGCAGGCGACTCTGCCCACCTGTTCAGTCCTATTAGTGGAACAGGTATGAACACGGGTATAGTCGATGCCGTAAACCTGGCTTGGAAGATTGCTTTTACTATAAAAGGAAATGCCTGCGGCAATACCCTTATTCAGTCATATCAGGAAGAAAGAATCCCTGCTATTAAAGAAAATGCTATGGCGACGGACCGCTTAACAAAATTGATATCCAGGCAAGAAGAACATACCGATCAATTTATGCCGAAAATGTCTAATAGGGCTTACATACGGAATTTGTTTCCCTTGAATGTTTCTGGATTCGGTTTTTCCTACCCGTCAAGCCCGGTTTTATTTGGCAAGACCGATGATCCTAGTATTGGACGTATGGATTCAAAACTGACTAAACTGTTGATGTCTTCATCTGAATTTATTCCAGACTTTAGTTTATACATTAATGTATTGCATTTTTTGGATCAAGACCTTAATAAAACAGTTCTACCGTGTCCAAAACAAACAAGACTCAAAGGAGTGAGGGATGTTGTCGTTCAGTGGATTAATAACGACGAAGTTGTAGATTCTTCTTGTATGCAAGTGCAACAATCACCAAATATCATAAATATTGCGTTACTTAAAAAAGATTGGCAGGAGCTACGCCAGTTAGGCGATCTTCAAGTATTAAGGCCGGATGGAATTGTAGTATTTCGCGGTTCAATTAAAGAGCATGGCGAGGTAGTTATAAATTTGTCGGAATATTTAAATTTACAATAAGGGATATTTAGTAATGAACAATAAAAATATTTTATCTAATGCCATTCGTATAGGTTTAGGATGTATGGGCATGAGCGAATTTTACGGTGAAACAGATGATGACAATTCCCTTGATATATTACATGCGGCTTATGACTTAGGTTATCGTCATTTCGACACAGCAGATATGTATGGTAAAGGTCACAACGAACGTCTAATTGGTACTTTTGTTAAAGAGCTCGGTAGTCGAGGCAAGGATATTTTAATTGCAACAAAAGTTGGTATTAAGCGAGATGTGAATGGACCTGGCACTCTAGTAATAGATTCAACGCCGGAATATATTCTTCAGGCCTGCGAGCAATCCCTGAATCGACTTGGAGTAGAGCAAATCGATTTGTATTATCTTCATCGTCGTAACCCCGATGTTCCTATTGAAGAAACAATGGGAGCAATGAAGCAGTTACTAGATGAAGGAAAAATTGCCGCGGTTGGTTTGAGTGAAGTTTCTACAGAAACGCTCAAACAAGCAAATAGTATAGTGAAAGTTAGCGCACTACAAAGCGAATACAGTTTATGGTCACGCGATATTGAAGACAGTATTTTACCCGCATGCAACGAACTCAATATCAACTTAGTGGCCTATTCTCCGATAGGGAGAGGTTTTTTATCAGGCACGCTCAAAAAAGAGCAAGTTCATAATGAGGGAGATTTGCGTGGCAAATTACCCCGATTTCAACAAGAATCCTTCGAAAACAATCAAAAATTATTAGATGCAGTGAAACATGTTGCCGACGAAAAAAATTGCTCGTTGGCTCAAGTCGCTTTGTCATGGTTGTTGGGACAAAATCCATTGGTGACGGTTATTCCTGGCGCTCGCAAATTAAATCATTTAATAGATAATTTTGCCAGCCAGGATATTCATCTCTCAAAAGAACAAATCTCATATTTATCGGAAGCGTTCAAGCCCGATAATGTGTCTGGTTATCGCTACCCTGAACCTCTTTTAAAAACTACCAATACTTAATATATAAAATTAATGTATGCCAAGGCAGAAAACAAATGGTTGGTGGCGGCATCTGTAACTACTGGCGCTGTTATGGCTGCTGTGGACACTTCTATTCTCAATATTGCAACCCCTCATTTACGCGGGGTTTTTTCAGCCACAACAGCAGAAATCAGTTGGATCAGCACTGGATATTTGTTAGCTGTGGTAATTGGTATGCCGCTTACAGGCTGGTTATGCAGTCAATTTGATCGTAAAAATGTATGCCTTGGAGGATTGGCTGTTTTTATTTTTGCGTCGATTTTATGTGGTTTCGCAACGGAGCTTGGTTTGCTTGTCGCTGCACGTATTTTACAGGGATTGGGAGCGGGCGTGTTATTGCCAGTGGAGCAAGTCATTCTTCGGCAAGCTTTTCCTCCAAAAGAACATGGCTTGGCTATGGGATTATATGGTGTGACGGTTATGATCGGTCCAACAATAGCGCCATTATTGGGCGGCTTAATTATTGATAATTATCACTGGTCGTTGATTTTTTTTGTCAATGTCCCTGTTGGTCTGGCAGGTGTTTTTATGGTGCATCGATTTGTTCAAAACAAACCGGCGCAGGGTGACCCAGTTGTTTCCATTAAGCCAGACTGGATAGGAATACTTTTATTGGCTATGGCATTGTTTTTTTTGTTATGGCTATTAGAAAGAGGCGAGAGGTTAGATTGGTTTGAAACACAATCCAATGTCTGGTTATTAGTTGTTTCAATTTCCTCATTTACCCTGTTTTGTGCGCACGAACTAATAACGAAAAAACCTGCCGTAGATTTGCGTATTTTGAATAATCGGGCTTTTTCTTCAGCTGTATTTATGAGCTTCGTTCTTGGTTTTGTGGTTTCTGCAACCCTTTTTGTTTTACCGATTTACATGCAAGATGTCCTTGGTTTTTCTGCTACTCATGCAGGCGAGGCTCTTGTCCCTCGTGCTTTGGTTATGATGATTGCATTTCCGCTTATAGGTCGCTTGTATAACCATGTTTCGACAAAGCTATTAATGGCTATCGGGCTAGCGCTTGGTCTTTTCAGCGCTATATTGATGAGCAAGTTTACTAAAGTAACCGGCATACACGATATTATCTTGCCTCAAATACTACAAGGAGTCGCAGTATCATGCATTTTAACGCCGTTATCGACAGTGGCTTTACTTCACGTTGCTGCCGACCGCTTAGCCGCAGCAGCCGGTTTAAATGCATTTTCCAGACAACTGGGCAGTAGTATTGGCATTGCCATTTGTTCAAGCTTAATCAGTCACTTTGAGTTAGTCGTCAGAGGGGCTCTTATCCATCATATCAATTGGGCTAATCCAGTTCTCCGCGACAGATTTACGGGGGTAATTAGATATTTTTATACAAAGAGTATTAATGACTATACAACAGCGATGCACCAAGGGTTTTCACAGCTAAATAGCAATGTGACCAAGCAAGTAGTGGTTATTTCCTATCAAAAAACTTTTGAATGGCTGGCCGTTGCCTTTATCGTCATGTTCATTTGTTTGTTTTTTATGAAAACAAAACGTCATGAGTATATATAGATTCTTTCGCATGAGGAAAAAGAGAGATTCTCCTACCTGCATACTCAACCCGTTGCTTAAAGAAGCTCTAGTATAGCTATGATTAATAAATTGAAAACGGATTACCGGATCTGGGCAGGGATTATAGTTATTATTTTCTGCTCTTTGTTAGCTGGCTGGCAGAATATAAATTTCGACAAAGAATCCACTGATAATGCAATTGTCAGGTGCGATGTGGTCGATGTGACATCTCAAGTCAGCGGCATAATACAATCAGTTCATTTTCACGATAACCAGCTTGTGAATGTGGACGATGACTTAATTAATATAGATCCTGATTTATATCGTGCCCGCTTAGATAGAGCGGAAGCTCGACTCAATATCGCCGAACTTTCTTACAGTGCTGCGCTTAAAGATGAGTTGCTTTCAGAAATTAATGCCAAAAGCGACTTCGAACGCTCAAAAGATTCTTTAGATGCGGCTTTAGCAAACTTGGAGGCAATAAAGAGTCAAATGGATGAAGCAAAAGCATCCTCTCGTTCAGCCAAAGTAGACTTAAAATTGGCGGAAGCAAATTATCAAAGGGTTCTCAGTATTTTTCAAAAAGGGATGACTTCAAAAGCGAGTTTCGATAACGCAGAAAGTAATATGGATTCGAAAAAAGCACTTCTCGCTGCCTCTCAAGCTAATGTTGAAGCACAAGAAAATCAGTTTGGCGCAGAAAAGGCGCGGGTGGCCGAAATTAGAAAACGTTCTAACGTTTATGGGCAATCAGAGGGAAGTCTTATATCAAAAGCTCAAGCTAACACCGAAATTTCCAGTGGTAATGTAAAGGTGGCCCGTGCCGAGCGTGACTTGGCAGCGCTGGATTATTCCAGAACAAAAATAAAGGCTTTTCGGTCTGGAATTATTACCAACCGGAAAGTAGCTCTTGGTCATTATGTTGAAGCCAACCAGCCGATTGGCAGCATTGTAACATGTACGGAAAAAGCATGGATTGAAGCGAATTATAAAGAAACGCAAGTAGGAAGGATGAAACCTGGGCAGCCTGTTAAGTTTACTGTAGATGCCTACCCCGATGTCGAATTTTTGGGTGAAGTTGAAAGTATATCCGGTGGTTCCGGTGCAATTTTCAGTTTATTGCCTCCTGAAAATGCAACGGGAAACTTCACTAAGGTGGTTCAAAGAATTCCTGTCCTCATAAAAATAGACCAAGAGCAAAATGTGAAGATGCGCGTGGGAATGTCCGTCGTTGCAACTGTCATAACCGAATAACTTCTATAGGATATATGTTTGTGGAAATTGAAAAAAATCTTTTAAATGCACTTAGACAATCAATGCCTAAGCCAATAGCAGACCGGGTTATTGAAGCGGATTCAAATCTTTCATTTGATTTAGGCATTGATTCTCTAGGCTTGATGACACTATCTGTAAACATTGAAAACGCTTATGCAATAAATTTAGTTGATCATGTGGAAGCATTAATGACGGTCAAATCAGTTTCTGAACTTCAAACGCTTATTCACAGCGTTTTATAGAGATTAATATGGAAAAAATTCGTGAATTGGGTTTTGGTGAGCTGAGAATGCACTTACTGCATTCCCTAGGGGATGGTACAACTCAGGGGGCCTTGCATGTCAGAATCGAAGGGGAGCTTGATGATAAATATTTAGAATCAGTCGTTGAAACTCTATTAATTAAATTACCGGTATTAAGAGCGACAATTCAAAAAATTGATGGGCGGTATTATTTTTGTTTAGCTGACAGAAATCATCATAGGAATGGTTTTTTAGATATTACCGTAGATAAGAACGCCCCAAACCTTTGGCAAGCTAGGCTTGAGGCGGAAAATAATTTGCTTCTCAATTCTGAAGAGCAGCTTTGGAGGCTGGTAGCGGTGAATTATCAGTCAGTAAATTGTTGGGATCTGATATTGGTCATGCATCATGCGCTCATGGATGCAGCAGGTAGTGAATTTTTGCTTGATCAAATCTTGGGCTGTCTTGGTAATTTATATGAAATTGGATCGCTAGAAAGCACAGATAATGTTTTTCCTTCTCTAGAAGAGGATACTGTAACAGCTTGCGAATGGGAAAAATATGTTGGTATTCAAAGTAATATAAAAATTAAATTGGCATCATTAAATCTGCAAAAGCATCTGAGTTCAGTTGGTCTCAACGAGCGGAATACAAAGTCTCAATACTTCCAGGTCAACCAAGACCTGGTTGCGCAACTAGAGGACTTCTGCGAGATTAATCAGATTTCCCTCAATTCATTATTTTCCGCCGCCCTATTGTCATCAATCGCCTTATGTACGCCAGATAGAAAATCATTTGCACTCTTTTCTGCCGTTTCATTGCGCCCATTGTGTCAGAACGTAAAAGAAAGAAGTTTGGGGTGTTACCTAAATGTTATGCCCACGGTTCATTCATTCTCAGATGACAGTGTTTCCAGCATTATATCCCTTAGCCGTGAACATAAAATTGAAGTTCAGCGAGCGTTTCTTAATACTGGACGTTGGATACCGAGAAATTATGATGTTGCGATAGTCGAGAATATGATTTCAACTCTCGCTAATTCGAATACATTTGGCAATGATATTGGTATCACCTATGCAGAGTCAGGATTAGCTCCACAGTACGGTAAGCTTAAAGTCAAGCATCAATATGTTACCGCAAGACGCAATATAGGCAATGTAGCTTTAATCCTCCATGGTTTAAAGTCCGATCGAGATATATATTTTTCTTTAAGTCATGTTGAGCCTTTGCAATCAAGAGAATGGGCTATTTTGGTAAAAAACAAATTCCTTGACTTGCTGCTTATGATTAGTAAGTCCTCATTTGATACCGTTAAAATTTAAAGACATATATTATGGAACAATACACTATTTTAGATTTACATAAACGCATAGCGACAAACTCGACTAACTGCTTAACATTTTTCAATAAGCAGGGCGAACTTATTTCAAAACCTTATACCGAGGTTTTTCGCGACATTCGCAAAACGCTTATCCATATGCGCGAATTTGATATTGCGAATTCAGGGACTAGATTTGTAGTCTGCGGCGAACCTGGTTATCACTGGATTTGCGCTGCTTTAGCTGCCATTTTTAATGGCGCACAGTTAGTCGCTTTGCCCGAGAGTATGTCAGAAGAAGAAATACTTGCCTCTATTGATGGATTAAGTATTGAATCAGCATTGGTAGCAGATAAATATAAGGCCAGTAAAGCATTTGCTTCCGTAAAAACATTCGAATTGTCTAATTTCTGCGAGCAGATAAGCTCTATTGATTGTGATGACGATATAGTACTTAGTTTTATGGTATCTGAAAAAGTAATAGCATTTACTTCCGGCTCTACTGCCGAAGCTAAATTCAAGGCATTTGAGGTGCCATTACAGACCTCCATTGCTTTTACAAACAGATTCCGAAAATTATATTCAATTAATAAAGAAGATAATTGGCTAATTTGCCACTCATTTTCTCATATTGTACATTTCGAGTATTTATTAGGAGGGCTTTATTGGGGATACAATGTAACTATTGCTACGGCTTTTCAGATACTAATGAAGGGGGCTTCTTTTAATCCTTCCGTATTAGTTACTGTTCCGAGTGTTTACGAGCAGATTGCCAGCCAAATTCGCAATAAATTCCGCTTAGCCGACGACGGGGAAAACAGACTACATGCTTTGGAATCCAGGCCAATATCAAATGAAAATGGTGATGTTATTAGGTATCCTCTTTGCGAGGAAGCAAAGCTCGTTTTAGGCGACAAATTGAAGATGCTATTGATAGGAGCGTCTCCAAGTTCTTTGGAGTTGCAAACCTTCTTGCTGCAAACCGGATTGCCATTGTATGAAGGATATGGCATGACAGAGCTTAACATGATAAGTTGCAATACGCCTGAAAAATCAAAACTTTCAACTGTTGGGCCTGCTTGGCCCGGTATAGAAATAAAGTTAGATGATGACAACTGCATACTTGCTCGTGCTACACCGGAGAGAGCTCGTTTTTATTTAAATGCCAATCAAGAAACCAATCAATCAACATTTTTAGATAACGGCTGGATTAATACTCAGGATCTGGGCAGAATCGACGATGGCGTGTTGCGTATTGTCGGTAGAAAAAAAGACATTATCGTTAATGCCGGCGGTAAAAACATTAGCCCTTCTTCGATAGAAACAAAATTAACTTCTATTCCAACTGTCAATCATGCAGTAGTTTATGGCGATATGAAGCCTTATTTAGTCGCTGTCCTTTCCTCGACAGAGGAAGACCGTTTTTTATTAGAAGATATTCAGTGTTCTTTGGATAGGATCAATACGTCGTTACCACTGCATGAAAGGATTATGGGCTTTATTTTATCTGAGGAACCTTTCACTGTAGAGAGTGGAACATTAACGAGGTTAGGTAAAGTTAGAAGGACAAAAGTCATTGAACGATATCAGGATGAATTAGAAAAACTTTATGCCTAACTATTCAGTTATAAAAAGCGAATTAAACGGACAAGTACTGATTTAAAAGTGCATAACAAACTTGGCTTAATACGTCGCGTAAATCAGTCCAGTCCGCACTCTATTAATCATGGTTAGCATTAACCTTTATACTTTATAAGGTTTTATTATGAAAAGATCACTTATAGAAATTAATAATTTATTTATTGATGTGGTGATGACTGAAGGCCATGGCGATGCAATTATTTTATTACACGGTAATTCCAGTTCATGGCGCAGTTTTGAATTTTTATTCTCGTCAAAATTAGCGGAAAAGTACCAGATAATAGCTATTAATTTACCTGGACATAGTAACTCAAATTTGCCAATTGACTTTTATTTGTCTATTCCAAGTCTTGCTGATCTTATTGTTGAAGTAGTTCATGCCATTTCGCCCAAGCGTTACTTGTTGGTTGGTCATAGTGTTGGGGGGCACATCTTCAGCCATTCCATTCAGCGTATGACGGACTGTAATGGATTGATATTAATTAGCGCCCCGCCTGTTTCCATGAAAACTTTATCTGCTGCCTTCAAAAGCGATCCATGCGAAGGTGCGATTTTTACCTCTGAATTAACATCAGAGAAAAAAGAACTCATGGTGAAGGCTCTGCTGGGCGATATTGCTGACGATAGCAAAGCATTCAATCAATTATATGAATCTATCACGGGAACGGATGGTCTTTTTAGGCAAAAATTGGGTGAGAGTCTGATGCAAGGAAAATTGCTAGATGAATACGAAGCCATTCAGGATTCGAAAACACCAACTGCTTTAATGTGGGGTGGGCAGGATTCTTTTATTCAACCTGATTTTTGCGCAGGCATAACATTTAACAATCCCCTTGGTTTAGGCGCCTATTTATTCAAAAATGCAGGACACAGCCCACACCTATCTAACTCATTGATGTTTGAGAAAATATTAGGCGATCTTGCAGAGAAAAGCATGTCTTGAAACAGTGGGGTAATAAAATAATTGCATTCCGATATCGTAATTGATGTGCGAGGCGCCTTGAGTTTCTGATTTGCACAGTTGAGTTTTTTATAAAATTTATATCACATGAACACAGGTTTAATGCCGTATCAACAGTTAGCTCTTATTATTTCGATTGTTTGTGTAATGACTACAGTGACGACTAAAGCATTCGCTGAAGACAAACCACAATCTCTGGTGGAGATCTATAGTAAAGCGCTGGCGTATGACCCAACACTGGCATCTGCGCTAACGGCTAATAAGGCAATACAAGAAATTATCGAACAAGCCAAGGCACTTTATCGACCGATGGTTAATTTTACAGCTGGCGCAAACGTCTCTCGTTCTAATATTAAATTCATCGGAACGGAAATCCCGTTTAATGGTGGCGTACAATCTTTTGAGGGCTACAATTATGGGGTCGAGGTACGTCAGCCCCTATATCGCAAACAAAACCTTGTGCAGATAGATCAAGCCAAAACGCAAGTAAGCCAAGCAGATAAACAATTACACCTAAGCCAGCAAGAGCTTATCTTACGCACTACACAAACTTATTTTGATGTGCTAATTACGCAAGATAAAGTGGATTTAATTGCCGCACAAAAAGAATCTATTTTAAGTCAGTTAAATCAGGCTAAAACGAATTTCGAGGCGGGCACCGTAACGATCACCGATGTGAATGAAGCGCAAGCACGCTACGATTTGATTGTGGCGCAAGAAATAGGCGCCATTAACGAACATCAAATCGCCATGCGTACGATGCAGGCTATTACGGGAGAAACGCCACAACAATTAGCAACGGTAAAAGCCGACATTAAAACCAATGCCTTAGAACAAGGCATGGAAAAATGGCTAGACGTCGCATTACAAAATAATTTGAGCATCAAAGTTCAAGAAGATCTAGTTCAGTTGTCAGATCAGGAGTCTGAACGCGCACAGGCAGGACATTTGCCCACTTTAGATGCGGTGGCTAGCTATAACGATAGCTATGCAAATGGTGGTTTTTATGGTTTTGGCAATGAACTTAAAAATGCCACGATTGGAGTACAGTTACAGATTCCCTTGTATGAAGGCGGTTCCACTAGTTCGCACGCCAGGCAAGCGGTGCTCGGTAAACAAAAAGCACGAAATGATTTAGATATTGCACGTCGCAAAATTGAGCTGGATACACAACGTGCTTATTTGAACTTGAGCACAAGTATCGCTCAGGTAAAAGCCTATGAACAAGCGTTAACAAGTAGTCAAAGCCAGATTGACTCAACAAAAATAGGCTATGAAGTTGGTGTGCGCACCATCGTTGATGTGCTAAATGCACAACAGCAGTTCTTTGGAGCCAAACGCGATTTGCTTCAAGCTCGCTACAGTTATTTGGTGAGCATCATCCGCTTAAAGTTTATATCCGGCATTGTAGCGGAGACAGACTTAATTGATATTAATCAACAATTGGCAGTTAATTAACTGAAGGTAAATTGACAGATTTACTGTTGAACTTACAAAGTTTAACGATCACGGAAATCATTGAGAGTCGCCCTATCAGTGAATAGCCCCAGGCTCTGAAGAGAAGAAAACACCGCTTTGCACGAAGCCGCCTCAGTAGCACCTTCGTGATTGCGTCATAAAGCACACTTAACCTTAGGCATGAACATGACCATAAATTCCCGAAGTTACCGTTTTGCCAGATCAGGTGGAGCAAGCAATCTTGTCCGCTATGATAATACTATGCTCAGTCCCGGCCCTCACGAGGTACTGGTTCGGGTTAGCGCAGCCAGCCTCAACTACCGAGACCTGCTTACCCTGCAGGACATAAACTCAAATCACGAAGGGCTGATTCCGCTGTCTGATTGTGCCGGCACCATCGTGACCGTGGGTACTGAGGTGACGCGTTGGAAAGAAGGCGACCGTGTTAGCCCCAATTTTTTCCCCGATTGGCACGGCGGTGCTTTCTCGCTCGCATACCTTCAAAGGTCCCTAGGTGGCGGTCAGACCAATGGTGTGCTGAGTGACTTCATCGTTGCCGAAGAAACATCTTTGGTCGAAATCACATCGCACCTGACGCTGTCCGAAGCGGCTACTTTACCCTGTGCAGGCTTGACGGCTTGGCATGCACTATTCGAGCGTGGTGCGTTGAAAGCCGGTGAAACTGTTCTCGTTCAGGGCACTGGAGGAGTCGCCTTGTTTGGCTTACAGTTGGCCGTAGCACAGGGCGCGCAAGTGATAGTGATCTCATCGTCAGACGCCAAGCTGGAACGAGCGCGAACACTCGGTGCTTGGCAGACCATCAACTACTGCACTCAACCCGAGTGGGACAAAGTCGCACTTGAACTAACCGATGGCAAGGGTGTGGATCACATTCTTGAGCTCGGCGGGCCTGAAACCTATGACCGCTCCATCGCTGCGATCGCTGCCGGTGGACGAATCGCTCAAATTGGTGTGCTGACCGGCTTCGCTTCGCAGCCTAATATTCTGCCGCTACAGTTCAAGAACGCCAGTATTAACGGCATCTGCGTGGGCTCAGTCGAGCACTTTAAACGGCTCAATGACTTTCTCTCCGCCCAACAGATCCACCCCGTGATCGACCAGGTCTTTGACTTCGATGAGGTGCCGGCGGCCTATGAACGCATGAGGTCCGGCGTACATTTCGGCAAGATTGTGTTCGATCTTGCCTGAGCTGACGTACGGACGCCAGATGGCTTATGCCAATCCACATGACAACACTGTTTCAGCTCACCTGACTCACTGTCAGAGCCGACGAATTAAACAACATTTACTTTTGCCGCTGCGAGTAGTCGACGGCAAATTGGAACAAACGTTTCGGGGTGGCATCCCGGCTTTCGAGCTGCGAATGCTGAAAAACTCAAAAAAGTTGCTTCGCTGCCCCCTGTTTTGCAAACTCTCTATTTGCAATAGCTTATTGCGCGTACTACAATACTAGTACATGAATACACAGAAACAATATCGACGGCAATTAGTGAATTTGCTTTGCGGCATATCCGCCCCGAAGCTTATGGGGGCTGCATTAGAAGCTATTTTGACGTCCAAAGAACTGGAAGACATCGAGCATCGCCTGCAAATTTTTCAGATGCTTACAGAAAACACCCCTCAGCGACAAATTGCCGCCAAATTAAAAGTTGGTATTGCAACTGTTACTCGAGGAGCTAGAGCATACCGTAACGGCAAATTTTTTGAACTGGAACGGAATGCCTTACAACATATTCGCAGCAATCCTGATATAAATAAATCTAATATGGACAGCCAACACATCCCCAAAATACAACTACCCGGAAAATCCAACTATATAAAGCTTTCCGAGGACGATTGTTTTTTCGAATTATTTAGAAAAATTGAAAAAAAATATCAACACTGTTTTTTATTCGAATCCCTTGGCGAGGAGAGCGGGGTTTCCCGTAATCATATTATAGGATTTGACCCCGCTCAAATTGTATACGCGGAAGACAAGCATACGCTCTGTATTACCGACACCCGCAAAGAAAAAAACTGAACAATATCAGTGTGAAAATTCTTATTATGCGCTTAGAGAAATTGTTCCTCAGGACATCATATCGCGCCGGTATGCGGGCGGATTAGTTGGCTATTTAGGGTACGACACTATAAATTTTTTTGAGCCTACACTTAATCTTCAAACAAGTGAATCGTTCGAGCCTTTTAAATTTGGAGTATATCTTGATGGGCTAGTTTACGATCAGATGACAGGTGAAATATTTTACTATTACTATAATAAAAACCGTATTGAAGAAATAAAGGCCTTACTCCATCAAGAAGAAGAGGATTTTGGAGAAACCGAATGCACTTGCCTAGGAGACTCGATGTCTCGTGAAGAACATGAACAAGCAGTGTTAAAAGTTAAAGAATATATTCGATCAGGGTTAATTTTTCAATGTGAGGTAGGCTTCAAAACTCGCTACAAGATCATTGGCGATACAACCCATATTTATTCCAAATTACGGGAAGTAAACCCTTCTCCGCACATGTTTTACCTTAAGTTTGATCGGCAAAAAATTATTGGAGCATCGCCAGAACTTTTGTTTCGTTTACGTGATGGCGAAATGGAAACTTTTCCGCTTGCAGGCACCGCAAGACGAGGTGCGGATGCCATTGAAGACATGCAACTGGCAAGGGAATTATTAAACGACCCTAAAGAAATAGCAGAGCACAATATGTTAGTGGATTTGCACCGTAACGACCTAGGTCGGGTAGCGCGCTATGGTACTGTCAAAGTCCGTAGTTTAATGGATATAAAACGCTTCTCTCATGTACAGCATATTTCTTCAGAAATTGTTGGCATTCTGAATGAAAAGGAAGATATGTTTTCTGCCCTGGCTTCAAATTTCCCAGCCGGAACTCTATCCGGGGCACCTAAAATTGAAGCCATTAAAATTATAAACGAGCTAGAATCTGATCCTCGCGGTCCGTATGGGGGTGCCGTCGGCCAATTTGGTTTTAATGGCGATTGCACGTTTGCAATTCCCATTCGCTCGGTGTTTATCAATGGTGAAGACGGCTATGTGCAAACGTGTGGAGGCAATGTCTATGACTCTAACCCGGCTGACGAGTATCAGGAAATTGAACGCAAGCTTTCCGCAATGCGCAGTGTTCTTGCCAGCTTTGAAAAGGAACAATAATCATGCGCGTGTTAATTATAGATAATTACGATTCTTTTACTTATAACCTGTACCAGTACGTTGGCGAAATTCTATCGGCAAAACTTGGGTTCTCTGGTTTTGATGTGAGTGTCAAACGCAACGATGAGATAACTATCAATCAAGTTATTGATTTTAACCCTGACCGTATCATTATCTCACCGGGGCCGGGAACCCCCAGCGATAAACATTATTTTGGGATATGTAGTGATGTCATATTGGAACTAGGTCAATCAACTCCATTGCTGGGGGTTTGCCTTGGTATGCAGGGTATTGCGTATTGTTTTGGGGGGCAAGTTGTGAGTGCTCCAGTACCCATGCATGGAAAAATATCACTGGTGCAACACGACGAACGTGGATTGTATCGCTCCATGCCACAAAACTTTGAAGTAATGCGTTACCACTCGCTAATGGTAGATGCGGCTAGTTTGCCCGACTGCCTGGAAATTACATCAGTTGTCGCAGATGAAGTAACCGGGCAAAAACAAAACTTAGTCGACGCCGCTTTAAATGGCAGTGTAATTATGGGAGTTCGCCACAAGAAATATCCCATCGAAGGTATTCAATATCATCCTGAATCTTTCGCCACTGAAGGCGGTAAAAAGTTATTAGCAAACTTTCTGCTGTAAAACATATTCTTGGAAAGTATTTACAACTTTTAGTAACCACCGAAAAAAGCAGTAAATTACAGCATTCTTTTTACTATTGCGGAAATCATTATGATTAATTTATGCGGCTTAGCAGTCAGTAATTATTACAGTAAAATAAAACTGATTCTACTTGAAAAAGGCATTGAATTTAAAGAGGAAATAGTGACTCCTTCTCAAGATGCCGCTCTGCTAAAACGCTCTCCATTGGGCAAAATACCCTTTATTGAAACCGAACAAGGCAATTTAAGTGAATCGCAAGTAATTCTCGAATATTTGGAAGAGACATATCCTGAGCAACCGCTTTATCCCGCAGATAACCATCAACGAGCCAAGTGTAGAGAATTAATTCAACATTTGGAGCTCAATATTGAATTGAATGCTCGCCGATTGTATACAGAATCATTTTTTGGCGGCACTGCCTCTGTAGAAACCAAGGATCAAGTTAAAGATCTATTAGAGCGCGGCTTAAAAGGCTTAGCACGTTTAGCAAAATTCTCCCCGTATATAGCCGGCAATTCTTACACTGCGGCCGATTGTGTTGCCTGGTCTCATTTTTTCGCGGTGAGGTTAGCAACGCAAAAAATTTATGGGGTTGACATGGTTGCTGAATATTTACCCGGTGTGAACGAGTATATGTTGCTTATTGAAACACGTCCTTGTGTACAAAAAGTTATCGCCGACAGGGCGGCAGCAATGACACAGTTTTTAAATGGTTAGTCTGCAAAACGGCCGAATAGGTCCTGTTCCGTATAATTAAATGTTTGAAGTTGCCTGCTAAATCGTTCCACAAACACTTTGTGGCGGTAGCTGGCGAGTTTCGGGTAAGCCTTGTGAGAGCCCGTCTGGTCACCTGTAACAACGTACGTCTCTCCGAAAAAATTTTTCTTAGGGCGCATTTGAATGACTTTTGCCGCTAGAAACAACTGTCAATATTTACAGGTTATGACGCGTATCGTGTGCTTATATAGCTTTGAACTACGATTTGCCAGACAATCCCATCAACTACTGTTTCAATCAGGGCGGCAGTCTTGTCAGGTCCTAGGTCGCGTTGTTTCGCATCAACCAGCATGAGATTACTTCTCGATTTACTCACCCTTTTATAGTAGACTCCCCCCACTTGAGAAAACTGATTCATCCAGTCCCACCCAATGCTAATAGCTGGACTGGTGGCACTGACCCAATCAGTGTAGCCTGTAAACTCAGCAAAGGTTGCTCCTTCCTGTACCAAAGGAAGATTATCCCCCTCATCAAGACCAGACATTAAATGCACAAGTGAAACTTGCTGAAACTCTTCAAAAGTTAGGCGTATATAGCCATCAGGGGAAATAGTGATGATATCTACTCCAGTTATATTTTCAGGATGCATGTTTTTCTCAACTAAACTAAGAACAAGATAAAACAAAACACACTACACAAAGTCAATACTTGTCGATAGTGTCAAATCTGACAGACTTACGCTTTCGCCGAGCCTCTTTCGGCCGAAGGCGACATAACCAAAACACTAGTAAAACCTGATATTCGTACGCAAAGGAATCTATGAAGGCTTGGCAAGAAACTCAACTTCAGGCATTGCAGTCTATTCAATGCGCACACCAACTTTTTCAAACGATTCTTTCGTTTAGTAAGGAACTTGGCTTTGACCATTGCGCCTATGGCCTGCGTATGCCACTTCCCTTAACGAACCCAAAGACATTGATGTTTAATAATTACCCAACAGCTTGGCAAGCCCAATATCAAGCCAAAAATTATCTTGCAATTGACCCCACGGTGCAACATGCCATGCGCTCACTTTTGCCAATTATATGGACAGATGACTTATTCAGTCCAGCGAGTGATCTATGGGAGGAAGCGTGCTCATTTGGACTGCGCGTTGGCTGGGCGCAATCCAGCCGTGATTTCAACGGGTTTGTCGGCATGTTAACGCTTGCGCGCTCAAATGAGCCGATCACTGAAATAGAGCTTGATGCCAACAAATTCAAAATGGCCTGGCTGACCCAAATAGCGCACTTAGGCATGTCGCGGTGCTTGACGCCGAAATTGATGCAGGAAGTTAATGTAACATTGTCAAACCGCGAGATAGAGGTGCTTCGGTGGACGGCTGATGGCAAAACATCTAGCGAGATCTCGTGCATACTCAATATTGCGGAGCGTACTGTCAACTTTCATATCAATAATGTCGTCACTAAGTTGAATGCTGCCAACAAAACTTCAGCTACGATAAAAGCTGCAATGCTTGGATTGTTGTAAAGGCATGAGTGTGCGTAATGCTTAACTTTCTAAAAAAAGAAAGCGTAGCACGACAATCTATTGATTAAATTAGCAAAAAAAATAATTACCTCTGGGTTTGCCCCATTTTTCGTCATAACCCAAAACAATCTTTAGCTGGCATGCATCCAGTTTCGTTTACAGTATCTTTGAACCAACCCTCTTAAATTAGCCTGACTTTCCACTGCTTCGATTAAGCAATAGGACTTTATCGGGCGATAATCAAAACCGATCCGAGCTTTTGCATTTTTCTTTTTGATGGAACCAGTCGATAATAGCCGCATTATTAATTTAACTAGCAATGAGAAAAAAATGAGCAACGTATTTAGTTTTACCGGCACTGTGGGCCGCGATGCAGAAGTCCGGTATTTGCCGTCAGGCCAAGCGGTATTGAACGTTACCGTAGCCAACAATATCGGCTTTGGCGATAAGCAGCAAACGCTATGGATCAGATGTGCGGTGTGGGGCAAGCGCGCAGAAGGACAGTTGCAAAATTATTTGAAAAAAGGCCAACAGGTATTTGTCTCCGGCGAACTGAGCCAAAAGCGAATATCGGGCACAAGACGGTTCGACTAAAACCAGCCTGGAGCTTAACGCCAACATTATCGATTTGGTCGGCAAAAGAAACGAGTCCAACCAGCCGCCGCAACAAAATTATCAATCTTCCGGTCAAGGCCAGCCATCCACCCCACAAGGCCCTAGCCATGACAATTTCGATGCGCCGTATGATGACGACATCCCATTCTAATTGATGAAAAAAACATCAGATAGCCCTGCAACAGACCGGCAAAAAGTGAGCATTACTGAGCGTAATCTGTTGGTGGCTCATGGGCAAAGTAAAAAATTGGCGGATATGCGCAAAAAGCTTCAGCCGGATTTTCCGGTTGAAGCTGGGGCATTGCCGGGCAAGCAATTATCAGCCGAGCTGAAACCGGAAGTCGCCACGGAATTGAATAAAGCAAGGAAGCTTATCGATGATCGCATTAATGAAATAATGCGTAGCCTTCCTGAAGGCAAGAAAAACAGGCTGTTTAGTTTGAGGTTCGGTTCTGTTGATGCCTTAAAAACCATGAATATAAAAGCCGCTTTTAAAACATTAGGTATCGATGATAATTTAGTGAAAATGAAGTTGATTGCTGCTTTGGGCTTTCAGGTAAAGGATGTTAAAGCGCATTAACTTCTCCGGTTTTTAAAACCACAAGACAGGAGGGAATGTGAACAAATTACAACCGCTACTCTCTTCTCTCGCCGACCAGTCTTTTCAGGACATCCGGAAGCTGCGCGGTTCCTATCATTTCCCCCGATTTGAACTCAGCTTTATCAAAATGCAGGGTAGCCCCGGTGCTAACCCTGCTTCCATTGCATCCGTAAAAATAGCGCTACCGGACAGTCAACTCCCCGAGCATTTTTTACAGACCGCCGAGTGCAAACTGGCGGTAGCCGATTTTTTGATTCGGCGCTTTCGTCACGGCATTGACCGGTTCGCGCAGCAAAATCGCGGTAAAGACGGCAGCGGTTCTTTTAACACCATTGCCTTGAGCCAAAAGATGCTGATCAGGGATAGCGTTTTGTTTGATGACGAGGCCGTTTATTTGCGCTTTATCATCAGCCTGCCGGCTAAAGGGCAAGGCGGCGGCGCTTTTGATGCCGAACAGGCGTGGATCATGTTGAGCCGGGAACTGACTGCAATTGTTGACGCGACATTTTTCTACCAACACTACGACCAGCAGACCCGAACGCTGCTCCAGCAATTTGCCGATGTGCAAAAAACACGCACCGAAATCATTCAGTTTATGCAGCAGCAGGCTCTGGTCGCTTTTATCGCCAATGATGCCAAGCTGCCGCGACATAGCGGCGTCGATGATAGGCCTTCTCTATCCGGGCTTGTTAAAACCTTTCAATCCCCCGCATCGCTACAAATAACAATTCCTTTATCGAATGGCCGCAGCATAACCGGCATGGGCATTAAAGAGGGCATCACCTGCATTACCGGCGGCGGCTATCATGGTAAATCGACCTTGATGCAGGCGATTTTAGCCGGGGTTTACGCACATATTCCGGGCGACGGGCGGGAATATGTGGTGACTCGGGAGGATGCCTTTTTTATCAGGGCCGAAGAGGGTCGCAGCATTCGGGATGTCGACATCAGCCCTTTTATCGGCGATTTGCCGAATGGCCTTAAAACCGATTGTTTTTCATCCGACAACGCCAGCGGCAGCACCTCGCAAGCGGCCAATATTGTCGAAGCCATTGAGAGCGGCAGCCGCTTGCTGCTGTTTGATGAGGATACCTGCGCAACCAATTTTCTGGTGCGCGATGAGTTGATCAAAAAAATCCTGGATGCGACGCAAGAGCCCATCAAGCCGCTTTATTCGACGGTGCGGTCGCTGTGGAAAAAACAGCGTGTCTCGATGATTTTTGTAGTCGGCGGCCTGGGTTATTTTTTGCAGAAAGCCGATACCTGCCTGCTGATGGACAATTACCGTTGCGATGACATTACCGCCAAGGTGCGTGACAGACTTGGACCTATAGCGGAGGAAGATATGCAGACCCCCGATTTTTCCATATTGCGCCGCCTGGCAGTCGATAATTTCGATCCCGCCTATATCAATCGGCGTTTGAACAAGACCCTACCCAAACGCATAAAAGACTTACGCAACGCGCCGAGGCAGCTGGAATACGGCATGGATCTGGTCAATCTGGATGCGGTGGCGCAAATCGCGGAAGCGCCGCAAATTCTAGCTATCGGCTATTGCCTGTTGGCGCTGCGGGCTCAACTAAAACGGTTGGGCGATAAACCTGAGACTATCCGTTTCTGGATAGACTGGCTGGAGGACGAAATAAACAAACACGGATTAGACATATTGAAGCCTGATTATCCGGGCACCCTTTCCATGCCGCGCAAGTATGAACTGGCTGCCGCTATCAACAGAATCAGGTCGTTAAGGATTGTTCAGGAATGATACATCCGCTCAGGACATGGAAGATTACAATGCCGATCAAAAAAAAGACCACCCTAGAGAGAAAAGAGGGTGGTCTTTGTAAGAGAGATAATGTGACAAAACTGGCATCCCGCCCTTCTTGTCACTTACAGATTAACAAAATATGTAGATGAGGTTTATCAGTACGAACACCTATAGCGACAATCGCTATATCACAGCTCTTTATTATACCGTCAAGTTAATGTCCTGAATGGTTCCGGTTTTGCCGTTTTCCGTTAAATAAACGCCGGTATCGGTAACTTCCCCCAGCGATTGGTTATCGGCGGTGCGCAGTTGAAACGGCGTGGTGGCGTGCCCCAGGTAAATAGCGCCGATGTTTTTATCGCCCAGCGCAATAAGCTGCTGACTGCCGTCCTCGTGTCGTTGCCAGATTCTTAGACTTTTATAGATGGGATCGGCTTCGTCAATAAAACCGTTACTGTCGCTGTCATATTGGGCCAGTTCTGAAAATCCGTTGCCGGAATTCGGCCCGAACAGCTCAGAGCCATTATTGATAACGCCATCCTTATTTTTATCCAGCGCCAGAAAACCGCTGCCCGGCCTTAATGTGGCGATTTGTTCAGCGGTGCCGTTGGCATCAATATCGAATTCAAAGTGGGTTTGCGATAATTCCGCCGCATTGCCGGCAAAATTGATAACGAGAGGATCGACTTTCTTTTCGGGATCGCCGGCCGTGATGGAAGTATTTGTTTCCATCATAAATTCGCGACTCATATTCAATTGAACGGAAAACTCGATGCTTTTTCCGTCCTGGGTTTTGATCGAACCTGTGGCGGAAAAGCTTGCGCTTTCAGACTCCTGGTAAGAAGCATGATGCTCGTAAACAAGACCGAAACCCGCAGAGGGCGTCTGCCTTGCAGGCGGAGGCGTTGTTGCTATTTCCACGTTTTTAGCGTCGGTTGCCGTTACATTATCGGCATTGGACGTCAGTTCACTCGGCGAAAAGAGCTTGAACTCCTTGCCGGTTAACTCTCTAACCATCTGTTTTATAATCAGCATCATGACCCCATGCTCGGCATCAGGCGCCTCACTGAGATCAAGCGATTGTTTTTCGGGTTTAAGCGTTTGGGCCGTTTTACTCAGACTGACTGCATCTGTCAGCGGTCCTTTTTGCCTGGTCCCATTTCTGTCTATCGGCTGCTCCTGGGTTTTCCAAAATCGAAGCGACTCGGACTCCTGAGAACTCTTCAACAATTGATGTTGGCTATTTAACTGGATTGCGGAACTTTTTATGATCATTAGCTTTGGCCCCTGAAATAAAAATTACTCATATTTTATTATCGGCTCGTACCGGAATTAGTTTAGGCAATATGAACAATGGCGGATGCCCGCCGCTACAGGCCTGGATTGCTTGGTGTACAATAGAACTTTTTTATTTAGATAGGATCAACAATGGAAGCTTACCCAGAGAAAACCTGTTCCATAGACCGCCTGGTCACTCATGCGAAATTGGTAGAAGCGACAAAAGCCGGAATGAAAACGCAGCAACGCCGTGATGGCGTGTATGGCTTGCCCGGCGAAACTTTCGACCTGGACGGGATGACTTTTGTTGTTACCGATTTAAAACGTCAGCGCTTAGGCGACATGACCGATGCCGATGCCAAGGCGGAAGGCTATCCCAGCCTTGATATGTACCGGGATATTATCTTAAAAATGCATGCAGGGATGACTTGGGAAGCCGACGCTCTGGTATGGGTGCATAGTTTTGCGGCTCAAGCGGAGTAGCTAAGCGCCTAAAACCCTCGGCCTTTCCGGGCGAGGGTTTAGTATTGTCGATCTTGTTTATACCCGGCTAACGATGCGGCGACAGCGGCGGCCTTCAAATCATTGGACATCGAAGTGGCCATTTTTTGAAACGGCGATTCAATATACCGATACGAAATCATTGCGAACCCAAAAACAACGGCGATGTAAACAAAGGTTAACCAGCCGACGTAATTCCCCGTCACTAATTCCTGCCACAAATACACCGTATAAGAAATCCGCCCTAAATAACACAACTGTTTATTTTTAAAAACAAGGGCAATCGCTTTAATCTGCGTGGGCGTACCCAGCACCGTCAGCAGAATCAACACCGGGTAACAAACCACCTTCACCTGTTTTTCGATGCCATCCGGCACATAGCCTATACAAATAAGCAGCAAAGCAATAACGATTAGCCAGACGGCAACATGCATCTGACGAATGCGGCTGATGATCTTTTCAGGCAACAGTGCGGAACAGCAGCCGATGAGCAGAAAAATAAAGTACATGAAATATTCGCCAAAAAACAGATGCCCTGCCCTGTTCAATAACACCGAGGCGATAGTCAGGCCGGCTATTGCCAAAGCAAAGCGCAAACTGTTATTGATCAGGGGTACAAACAGGATCAGCAGCGGAAAAATCAGGTAGAACTGCTCCTCGTAAGCCAGCGTCCAGGTGTGTCCTGCAAACCACGAACAGCCGTCAGGAAACGGCATATTGCATAAAAACGAGGCTGAGGTGAGCGCTTGTTGCGGCGATATTTCAACAATGTCCGTTGCGTTAAGCAGCAAAAGACAGGATAGATACAGCCAAAGCGGCGGAATAATCCGATAAAACCGGCGCACATAGAATGCGGGTAAGCAAATCGTACCCGTCCGGCCTTTTTCCGCAACTAGGCCGGAACAAATCACAAAACCGCTGATCACAAAAAACACCAAAACCCCCAGCTCGCCGAGCCGATCCAGCTGGTCTAAATAAGGTGTTAATAGGGGGACGTTTAAACCGCTGTAAACGAAAATATGCGACTGAATGACCATGACAACGGCCAGAAACCGCCAAGCATCAATATAATCGATTCTTGCCGGTACAACTTCTTTATGGGTGTTACACAAGGTGACTTATCCTGCTTTAGGAAATGGCGGGGCTACAAGTAAGTAGCCCCGATTTTACGCGGTGTTAGTTTTTTCGACTGTATTTGGAAAATAGCTTTTACCGGCTTGGCTATTTTAAAGGATTCTTTATTTAGCGGGGCACAATCTTGTTCGTAACCGGCTTAACTAACCGGCGGCTAAATAATACAGGCCGCTGCTTAAGCATATCAATGAAAACAGGGTGTTCATACGTTTACCCGTGCTCAGACCCATTACGCAACCGCCCAGACAAATGGCCAGACTCATCAACATTAACGACGAGAAGTACATGACGGCGCTGGAATCGGCCGGAATTTCTGCGGCATGCGCATAGCCGTGGAATACGGCGAAAAACGATACGCCCAGAAAGAGTATTTTAGCGCGTTGTTTTTGACGGATAGTGACCAGCAAGCCAAACGCCACCAGCGATAAGGCGATTAACGATTCAACAAACGGAATTTGCACTGCATAAGCGTTAAGCAAGGCTCCGGCAGCCATCAATGCCAGAAAAACAGCGGGAAACGCAAACACCGCTTTGCCGCCTTGCTTGGCCGCAATCAGGCCAACCGCCAGCAATACCAGCAAATGGTCGATGCCGGTTAAAGGATGCAGTAAGCCGCTCATCAAGCTGTGCTCAATATGGCCTCCGGTATGTGCATAGAGCGAGGGTGATACGAGAAATAAGGCGGCAATCAGCCAGTTTTTAGTGCGCATAAATGAGTCCTGTTAAAGTTGTTAAATCGGGGGTGAACAATGTTCGGCAAGCTTGCAGTCTATCGTTGCTGTAAAAAAGGCCTCAGTCTATTAACTGGCCTTAGGTCTGTC
>Ga0160179_108134_pt1 | contig 18824 bp, 18 predicted proteins | sample met4stb_2_FD_108558 | JGI IMG/M metagenome (GOLD analysis project Ga0160179, IMG submission 108558) | Synthetic bacterial communities of pure cultures from sediment of Lake Washington, USA, under low oxygen conditions - MT... | ecosystem: Engineered > Modeled > Simulated communities (microbial......
AAATAAGCCAGCGGCGACAAAGTTACCAAGGAGCAATTGCAATGAAAAACCCACTTGAATCAGTTGCAGGCACCATTATTTCGGGGCTAATACTCACTTTTGTCTTAGTGCTTTTCCTCAAAAACTTTTTAGTTACAGGGGGTTAATAATGGAACTCATGCCAGGAATCGTGCGTTGGATCCATTTGTTGTCCGGTATTACATGGATTGGTTTGTTATATTATTTTAATTTAGTGCAAATGGCGGCGCTAAAAGATGCTGCCGCAGATGGCACGGCTACTGGTATTACAAAGCATGTTGCGCCGCGCGCATTATTCTGGTTTCGCTGGTCTGCGGTTGTGACGTGGGTTGCGGGTGCTGGTCTGTTAGGTGCTGGTTTCACGGATGCGTTTTTATTGCGTAATGGTTATGAGGGCATTGGAATTGGTGCTTGGTTAGGTACGATTATGCTGTTTAATGTGTGGGTGCTAATTTGGCCAAATCAGCAGAAAATCTTGGGATTGGTGCCAGCCGATGATGGCGCCAAAGCCAAAGCTCGCCGTGTTGCGATGTTGGCATCACGTACGAATATGATGCTGTCTATCCCTATGTTGTTTTTTATGGCGAATGGACTAACGCATCGCGCAGCATTGGGATTGTAGCAATGATAAGGCAATAACGGCGGCCTTAGCCGCCGTTTTCTTTTTCGGTTTTAGATTTGTTTACATGTAAATGCCTTGTAGATAACTTATTGAATTTTTAAATTTAGAATAGAAATAAAATCATGTCGAATTTGACCAACAGTCATTTAATGAATACTTACAATCGGCAGCCAGTCACCTTTGTTAAAGGTGAGGGCGTATGGTTGTGGGACGAACAAGGTAATAAATATCTGGATGCGCTTGCGGGCGTGGCAGTAAACGGGCTTGGGCATGCGCACCCAAAGCTGGTGAAAGCCATATCCGATCAAGCCGCTAAGCTGATTCATGTGTCTAATATTTATCACATTGCCGAGCAAGAGGCTTTGGCTGATAAATTGGCTGAAATATCTGGCATGGATAAAGTGTTTTTCTGTAACTCGGGTTGTGAAGCGAATGAGGCCAGTATTAAATTGGCGCGTCTTTATGCACATAATAAAGGCATAGAAAACCCTGAAATTATTGTGATGGAGCGTTCTTTTCATGGCCGTACTATGGCGACACTTTCTGCTACGGGTAATCGCAAAGCGCAAGCCGGTTTTGAGCCGCTGGTGTCTGGCTTTATCCGCGTGCCATACGATGATTTAGAAGCCATTAAGCAAATAGCGTCGCGCAAAAACAACGTGGTGGCTATTTTAGTTGAGCCTGTACAGGGTGAGGGCGGCGTTCAGATTCCGACTGACTTGCAAGCTTACTTTGAGGGTTTGCGTAGCGTCTGTGATGAAAATGGCTGGTTGCTGATGTTAGATGAAGTGCAAAGCGGCATTGGCCGTACAGGTACTTGGTTCGCATTCCAGCATACAGGCGTGACACCTGACGTAATGAGCCTGGCTAAAGGCTTGGGCTCTGGCGTGCCGATTGGTGCCTGCGTAGCAAAAGGTGCGGCAGCGGATATATTCACTTATGGTAAACATGGCTCTACTTTTGGCGGAAACCCACTTGCCACGGCTGCTGGATTAGCCACTTTAAATGCAATTCAGGATGAGAGCCTGCGTGAAAATGCATTGAGAATGGGTGATTTGATTTCCGAAAAATTAAAAGCTGAATTGGCTGGTACGCAAGGTGTTGTGGTAATCCGCCATGCCGGTTTAATGGTTGGAATTGAGTTGGATAGGCCATGTGCTGATATTGTGAAAATGGCATTGGAAACGCAGCTATTAATTAATGTGACTGCTGATAAAGTGATACGCTTGTTGCCACCGTTGATGATTAACGAAGCAGAATCACTTGAATTGGTCGAGCGTTTGGTTAAGTTGATTAAACAGTTTCTGGCTCAATAAACTAGCTGTAATAAATTAGGTATAAACCAAAAAAAAGAAATTCGAGTATTGAATATGGCTGCAATTAAACATTTTCTGCAATTCAATGATTTAACGACGGATGAGTTGAATCATATTTTTACGCGCACCAAATGGATTAAGCAACAATTTAAAACGTACCAGCAATATTGGCCGCTGCAAGATCGCACCTTGGTGATGATTTTTGAAAAAGCCAGTACACGTACACGGTTGTCGTTTGAAGCTGGCATGCATCAACTGGGTGGTTCGGCTATCTATTTGAATACGCGTGATTCACAATTGGGTCGTGGTGAACCGGTAGAAGATGCAGCACAGGTGATCTCACGCATGTCAGACATTGTGATGATACGCACTTTCGAGCAAGATATTATTGAGCGTTTTGCTGCCAATTCTCGCGTGCCAGTCATTAATGGACTGACAAATGAATATCATCCTTGCCAGATTTTGGCGGATATTTTTACTTTTATTGAACAAAAAGGCTCGATAAAAGGCAAAACGGTTGCATGGATCGGCGATAGCAATAATGTCTGTAATACTTGGTTGCAAGCAGCGGAATTGTTGGATTTTAATGTGCATGTTTCTACTCCACCAGGCTATGAAGTTGAACCGGAGCGTGCCAATTTGTATGGCAACGATCATTTTGAAACGTTTGCTGACCCAATGGAAGCGGCGCGTGGTGCGGACTTGGTCACTACTGATGTGTGGACTAGCATGGGTTTCGAGGCCGAGAACGAAGAGCGTATGCGAGATTTTGCTGATTGGCAGGTTGATGCAGACATGATGAAAATTGCTGCTAAAGACGCACTTTTTATGCATTGTTTACCTGCACATAGGGGCGAGGAAGTTGCGGCCGAAGTCATTGACGGTGCACAATCGATTGTGTGGGAAGAGGCGGAGAATCGTTTGCACGTACAGAAAGCCTTAATGGAGTATCTATTGTTAGGGAAAATAGACAGTTAATGGTCAATAAAGTAACAGACATCTCGCGCCATATATTGCCAGTGTCTTCTACGATGGTTGGCGTTTGTATGACTGTTATTACCGTGATGCAACTTGTACCTAAAGGTAAGGTTGCTAGCTGGGCGGATGACCTAATTGCGATCGATGGATTGTTTTTTTTGGCAAGTACCATATTTTCTTACTGGTCCTTGCGTTCCGACAATAACACGGCTAAAACAGAGGCTTTTGCGGATAGATTATTTTTGTTAGGTATGATTTTGATGGTAATAGTTAGTTTTTTAGTGGCTTTTGAACTGCTTGTGAATTGAAGGGTAAGTTAAGTAATGAGTAAAGTAAATAAAGTGGTGCTTGCCTATTCTGGTGGCTTGGATACATCGGTTATCTTGAAATGGTTGCAGGACGAATATAAATGTGAAGTGGTCACTTTCACTGCCGATTTAGGGCAAGGTGAAGAGCTGGAACCCGCGCGCGCAAAGGCCAAAGCGGCTGGTGTTAAAGAGATTTATATTGACGATGTACGTGAAGAGTTTGTGCGCGATTTTGTGTTCCCAATGTTCCGCGCCAATACAGTTTATGAAGGCGAGTACTTATTAGGGACATCAATTGCGCGTCCGTTAATCGCTAAACGTTTAATTGAAATAGCGGCTGAAACCAATGCCGATGCGATTTCGCACGGCGCAACTGGCAAAGGCAACGACCAAGTACGTTTTGAACTAGGTGCTTATGCCTTGAATCCAAATATACAGATCATCGCGCCATGGCGTGAGTGGGATTTGTTAAGTCGTGAAAAATTGATGGCATATGCCGAAAAAAATGGTATTCCAGTAGAGATGAAGCACAAGCAAGGCGGCAGCCCGTACAGCATGGACGCTAATTTGCTGCATATATCTTACGAAGGCCGCCATTTAGAGAATCCAGCCGCAGAAGCCGAAGAGTCAATGTGGCGCTGGAGTGTCAGCTCAGAAAAAGCGCCGGATGCTGCTGAGTACTTAGATATTGAATATGTGAACGGTGACCCGGTTTCATTAAATGGTGAAGCGATGAAGCCGCATGAGTTATTGGCACAATTGAATAAAATTGGCGGTAAGCATGGTATCGGTCGTTTAGATTTAGTTGAAAATCGTTATGTAGGGATGAAGTCGCGCGGTTGCTATGAAACGCCTGGTGGCACGATTATGCTCAAAGCGCACCGTGCGATTGAGTCAATCACATTAGACCGTGAAGTAGCGCATTTGAAAGATGATTTAATGCCGCGTTACGCCAGCATGATTTACAACGGCTATTGGTGGAGTCCTGAGCGGATTGCCTTGCAAACGTTGATTGATCATACGCAAACTTCAGTTAATGGCTGGGTGCGCGTAAAGCTTTATAAAGGTAATGTGATTGTGGCAGGGCGCGATAGTAAAACGAATTCATTGTTTGATTCAACGATTGCCACTTTTGAAGATGACAAAGGCGCATATGATCAAAAAGATGCAGGCGGGTTTATTAAGTTAAATGCGTTAAGAATGCGTATAGCGGCTAACTTGAAAAATAAACAACGCTAATTGTTCATTCGATAAACGCTTAAAATATTATTTATTCAATACAGTTAATTAAAATATAAAGATTGAGGAGTTAAGAATGGCGCAATTTGACAATGTCAGTGTAAAGAAAAAAGCGAATGTATATTTCGATGGAAAATGTGTCAGCCATACCGTGCTGTTTCCGAACGGAACACGTAGTACGCTTGGTATTATTTTCCCAAGTTCGCTTACATTTAATACTGCTGCACCAGAGTTGATGGAAATTAATTTGGGAGTTTGTAAAGTACGTTTGCAAGGCGAAGAGTCATGGAAAACATACGGCGCGGGCGAAAAATTTACGGTGCCTGGTAATTCCAGTTTTGATATTGAAGTGACAGAAACCTTAGACTACGTCTGCCACTTTGAATAGTAATGCTTGGCTCTGCGGCGTTATTTGGTGTTTGCCGTACTGTACTGTCTTCGCACTTATGCCTTGCATAGCCTGCGCTTAAAGAGTTATAAGGATTTATATGCCTAGTTTTGATATTAGTTCCGAAGTCGATATGGTTGCCTTAAAAAATGCCATTGATGCCGCTGGTAAACAAATTACCAATCGCTACGATTTTAAAGGCACCTCTGCCAAGGTTGAATTGAACGAAAAAGACAGCATTATTACTTTGTATGGTGATAATGATTTTCAGCTGGATCAGATTAAAGATATTTTATTGCCGGGCATGGAGAAAAAAGAAGCGGATTCTACTAAACGCTTAGAACACAATGATGTGCAAAAAGTCGGCGGCAATAAAGTGAAGCAAGAGCTGAAAATTCGCGCAGGTATTGACACTGATTTAGCCAAACGCATCGTTAAATTGATTAAAGATTCGGGCTTAAAAGTACAAGCCAGTATTCAGGGCGACGAAGTACGTGTAAATGGTGCAAAACGTGACTTACTGCAAGATGCGATCGCACTTTGTAAAAAAAATGTGACGGATTTCCCGTTACAGTTTGGTAATTTTAGAGAATAGTAGTTAAGGTTAGGTTTAAATAATGGCTGCAAAAACGCTTTACGATAAATTGTTTGACTCTCACGTTGTGCATGAAGAAAATGGCACCGCGCTGATTTATATTGACCGTCATTTGGTGCATGAAGTGACCAGTCCACAAGCGTTTGAAGGCCTGAAATTAGCGAATCGCAAAGTATGGCGCGTTAACTCTATCTTGGCCGTGCCTGACCATAATGTGCCGACAACTGAAAGAAGCACAGGTGTTGCAGGAATCGTCGATCCCATTTCACGCTTGCAAGTACAAACTTTGGATGAGAACTGTGCCGAGCATGGTGTGACTGAATTCAAGATGAACGATATGCGTCAAGGTATCGTGCATGTGATTGGCCCTGAACAAGGCGCGACGTTACCAGGTATGACCGTGGTTTGCGGGGACTCGCACACCAGTACACATGGTGCTTTTGGTGCGTTGGCACACGGAATTGGTACCTCTGAAGTTGAGCACGTGATGGCAACTCAATGCCTGGTTCAAAAAAAATCAAAAACCTTACAGGTATTAGTAGAAGGTCAGTTGGGTCATGGCGTAACAGCAAAAGATGTTGCTTTGGCCATTATCGGCAAAATCGGTACTGCTGGCGGCAATGGCTATGCCATTGAATTTGCAGGTTCGGCAATTCGTGGTTTGAGCATGGAAGGCCGCATGACTTTATGCAATATGGCGATTGAGGCAGGCGCACGCGCTGGCATGGTGGCGGTGGATGATACGACCATTAATTATGTTAAAGGCCGTCCATTTTCGCCCAAGGCAGAGCAGTGGGATGCAGCCGTCGCATATTGGAAAACCTTGCATAGCGATGAAGGTGCAAAATTTGATACGGTTGTCACATTAAAAGCAGAAGACATTCAGCCACAAGTGACTTGGGGAACATCGCCAGAAATGGTGGTTGGTGTGGATGGCAAAGTGCCCCGTTTGGATATGGCTAAAAATGAAGTGCAGCGTAGCGACTGGGAGCGCGCTTACACTTACATGGGTCTAACGCCCGATACGCCGATTGATGAAATCAATATTGATAAAGTATTTATCGGTTCTTGTACCAATTCGCGCATCGAAGATTTGCGTGCCGCAGCGGCAGTTGCAAAAGGCAAGCATATTGCACCCAATGTCAAATTGGCTTTGGTTGTGCCAGGTTCCGGTTTGGTAAAAGCACAGGCCGAGCTTGAGGGGTTGGACAAGATTTTTACAGATGCTGGGTTTGAATGGCGTGAGCCAGGCTGCTCAATGTGTTTAGCAATGAACGCGGATCGCTTGGAGCCAGGTGAGCGTTGCGCATCAACATCTAACCGTAATTTTGAAGGTCGCCAAGGGCAAGGCGGGCGTACACATTTAGTCAGTCCGGAAATGGCCGCCGCCGCCGCGGTTGCAGGACATTTTGTTGATGTGAGACAGTTTGTTTGATTTTTAAGTTAAGTGACAGGTAGGAAACTAAATGAATAAATTAATGGTGTTAATGGCATTAACTTTTGCAATCGTGTTAGCTGGTTGTAATACATGGCATGGTTTTGGTAAGGATTTGGAAAAGGTAGGTGACAAAATTCAGAAGTCACCTAATAATTAAATGGACGCTTTTACCCAATTAAATGGCTTGGTAGCACCGCTAGATCGCGCGAACGTAGACACGGATGCGATTATTCCTAAGCAGTTTTTGAAGTCAATCAAGCGTTCAGGTTTCGGACCTAATGCGTTTGATGAATGGCGTTATCTCGATCACGGTGAACCTGGAATGGATAATTCCAAACGCCCACTCAATCCAGATTTTGTGCTGAACCAAGCGCGCTATCAAGGTGCGAGTGTGTTGCTGACGCGTGAGAATTTTGGCTGTGGATCAAGTCGCGAGCATGCGCCGTGGGCGTTGGAAGATTATGGTTTTAAAGTGGTGATTGCATCTAGCTTTGCCGATATTTTCTTTAATAACTGCTTTAAAAATGGCATGTTGCCAATCGTGTTGTCTGCTGAAATCGTAGAGGATTTATTTAACGAAGTAGCGGCGGCTGAAGGTTATCAATTGAACATTGATTTGGCTACGCAAACCGTGACCACACCAGGTGGAAAATCCTATAGATTCGACGTTGACGAAGTACGGAAGCATAACTTGCTTAACGGCTTGGATGATATTGGTTTAACCATGCAACAGCAGGATAAAATCAAAGCATTCGAAATTCAGCATAAGCAAGCACAACCTTGGTTATTTAACTAAAAGTTGTTTAATTAAATTTTAAAAGTTAGAAAGTTCTTCATGAAAATCGCAGTATTGCCTGGTGATGGTATCGGGCCGGAAATTGTTGCACAAGCTGTTAAAGTACTTAAAGCATTAGATCTGGATTTGGACATGACAGAGGCGCCAATTGGTGGTGCAGGTTACGAAGCCGCAGGTGACCCATTACCTGAAGCAACGCTAAAATTGGCAAAAGAGTCTGATGCCGTTTTATTGGGTGCGGTTGGGGATTGGAAATACGATAAGTTAGAACGTCATTTACGACCAGAGCGTGGTTTATTGCGCATTCGTAAAGAGTTGAATCTGTTCGCCAACTTACGTCCAGCATTGCTTTATCCTGAATTGGCAGATGCTTCGACATTAAAGCCGGAAGTAGTTTCTGGTTTAGACTTAATGATTATTCGCGAACTTACTGGTGATATTTATTTTGGTCAGCCACGTGGTATTTCAACTCTGGAAAATGGCGAGCGCGAAGGTATTAATACCATGCGTTATAACGAATCCGAGATTCGTCGCATTGGCCGTGTGGCGTTTGATATTGCCATGAAACGTAATAAAAAAGTGTGCAGTGTGGATAAGGCCAACGTGCTAGAAACAACAGAGTTATGGCGCCAGGTGATGATTGAATTGTCAGCAGAATATCCTGAAGTGGAGTTAAGTCATATGTATGTGGATAACGCGGCAATGCAATTGATTCGTGCCCCAAAACAGTTTGATGTGATGGTGACGGGTAATATTTTTGGTGATATTTTGTCGGATGAAGCATCCATGCTAACTGGCTCAATCGGTATGTTGCCTTCAGCTTCGCTGGATGCGAATAATAAAGGTATGTATGAGCCTAGCCATGGCTCAGCACCGGATATTGCAGGTAAAGATATTGCTAACCCACTGGCAACGATTCTGTCTGCTGCCATGATGTTGCGTTATACATTTAACGATGAAGCAAATGCGCTCAAGATTGAAAATGCGGTTAAAAAAGCATTGGCGCAAGGTTACAGAACGGCCGACATTGTGACCGATGGCTGTAAAAAAGTGGGCTGTAATGCAATGGGTGATGCGGTTGTTGCAGCACTTAATTAGATAAAAGTAGTTAAAAAAATTAAAGCCAAGTAGTTACTAGATTAATCTGGGATAAAAAATGTTAAAAGTTGGATTTGTAGGTTGGCGTGGCATGGTAGGTTCAGTCCTATTGCAGCGCATGATAGAAGAGAATGATTTTGCGCTAATTGAGCCGCAATTCTTTACTACGTCCCAAGTTGGCGGTAAAGCACCTGGTATTGGTAAAGACTCTGCGCCATTAAAAGACGCGAAAAACATTGCTGACTTGAAAGTAATGGATGTCATTATTTCTTGTCAAGGTGGCGACTACACCAGCGAAATTTTCCCACAATTACGTTCAGCCGGTTGGAATGGTCATTGGATTGATGCGGCTTCAACTTTACGCATGGAAAAAGATGCAGTCATTATCTTAGACCCAGTGAATATGCACGTTATTCAAGATGCATTGCACAAGGGTGGTAATAATTGGGTGGGCGGCAACTGTACTGTTTCATTAATGTTGATGGCATTGAATGGCTTGTTCAAAGCCGATTTGGTTGAATGGGCAACATCCATGACATATCAGGCTGCTTCTGGCGCAGGTGCACAGAATATGCGCGAGTTACTCAAACAAATGGGTGAGGCACATCTTGCTGCCAGTGATTTGCTAAAAGACCCAGCGTCGGCGATTTTAGATATTGATCGTGAAGTTGCCGGTACTTTGCGCGATGAAAAATTCCCTAAAGCGCATTTTGGTGTGCCGCTAGCTGGTAGCCTGATTCCATGGATTGATAAAGATTTAGGTAATGGTCAAAGTAAGGAAGAATGGAAAGGTGGTGTTGAGACTAATAAAATTTTAGGTCACGAAGCTAATCCAATTCATATTGATGGCCTTTGTGTGCGTATCGGCGCCATGCGTTGCCATAGCCAAGCATTGACAATTAAGCTTAAAAAAGATGTACCTTTAGATGAAATTAGCCAAATGTTAGCTGAGGCGAATGAATGGGCAAAGGTCATTCCCAATGAGCGCGAAGCGAGTATGCGCGATCTAACCCCTGCGGCAGTGACAGGTAAATTACTTACACCTGTTGGGCGTTTACGCAAATTAAATATGGGCAATGATTATTTGTCCGCATTTACTGTGGGTGACCAGTTGCTATGGGGCGCTGCGGAGCCATTACGCCGCATGCTGCGCATATTAATCGAGCGCTAAGTGCTTGTAATGAAAATTAACGTTGATAAAAACCAACAATAAGCGCGAACAACCACATAGCATGCACACATAATGTGTATGATGAGCTTGCAACTCTAACTAATTGATGTTATTTTCGTTATTGCAATATTTAAGTGAATATTTAAGGGTGAAATAGTGCACAGCTCAAAACTAAAGAAAATGACAGCTGCTTTATGCATGGCATTAATACCGATATCAGTATTTGCTGCAGGATTAGGCAAATTAAATGTGAGCTCTGGGTTGGGCGAACCATTAAAAGCCGACATTGAATTATTATCGGTTACTCCAGAAGAGTTAAATAGTATTGTTGCTGCCATTGCTTCTGAAGAGGCTTATGCAAGTCAAGGCATTGAGCGCCCAGCTTCTCACAACAGTATTAAAATCGAAGTTATCAAAAACTCAACGGGCACTTCTAGCTTAAGATTAAAATCTACCCAGCCCATTAGTGAGCCATTTTTAGATATGCTCATTCAAGTAGATTGGGCTTCCGGAAGGCTTTTGCGTGAATACACTGTGCTGCTGGATCCGCCTGGTTATACGGGTGAAACAGCTGATTCACAAAGTTCAGCCATGCCAAGTCAAGCGACACAGGCGCCGGTGGTTAAGTCAACAAATCCAAGTAATAGCGCAACTGCTACTGGTACGGCGACCCAAAGTAGAAAATCAAGTAGTAACAACCAAGCAAAGTCATCGGCTAATGTTGAACCTGAAGCGATAGGTGAATCTTCAGGATCGGAATATGTGACACAGCGCGGTGATTCATTGGCTAAGATTGCGCGAGATATGAAGCCGGAAGGTATTAGCCTTGATCAGATGTTGATCGGTCTATATCAAGCCAACCCTAATGCCTTTGATGGAAAAAATATAAATCGCTTAAAAGTCGGCAAAATCATTCGCCAGCCTACTGAGCAGGATTTAGCTGCGATATCTCGCCAGCAGGCATCAAAAGAAGTTAAAGTGCAAGCGGCCAATTGGAACGCTTATCGCAACAAATTGGCTGGTATTGTTGCCGAGACAGCGCCTAGTGATTCTGAATCCAGTGCACAATCAGCAGATGGGAAAATTAAAAGTGCGGCTGAAGATCAGTCGCTACCAGTTCAAGCAGGGCCTAAGGATGTTGTAAAGCTTTCAGCAGGTGAGATGGCTTTAACAAAAAAAGAGGCGGAAGATACAAGGTCTTTGCAGGCCAAAATTGCGGCTTTGCAAGAAGAGTCTACAGCACGTGAAAAAAGTGTAAAAGAAGCACAAGATAAAACGGCGGCCTTAGAAAAGCAAATTGAAGACATGCAGAAATTGCTTGCCTTAAAAAATGGCGCAATGTCTGAGATACAAAAACAAGCAGAGCAACAAGCTACGCAAGAACAGAATAGCGCCGAGCAAGCTAATCCGGCTGGATCCGAAAATGCGGCATCTATTGAAGTTGCACCAACTGAAGCCGTTGCAGTTGAACCACCAGCGCCTGTAGCGACTGTCAAAAAACCAGAAGAAAAAGCAATCCCAAAACCTGTCGTGACACCTGAGCCTGTTGCAGAGTCAAGCATATTAGATGAATTGGACTTGCCTTTAGTAGGTGGAGGCCTTGGATTGCTAGCCTTGTTGGGCGGTGGCTGGTTGTATTTGCGTAATAAACGCAAGCGCAATCTAGCTGATTTTGAGCAGGGTATTATGACCTCTGGCGGTCTAAAAGCGAACACCGTTTTTGGCAACACATCGGGCTCAAGTGTGGATACGGGTGATACTTCATTCTTAACTGACTTTTCTCAAAGCGCGAATGGCGGCATGATTGACACAAATGATGTTGATCCGATCGCTGAAGCTGAAGTGTATATGGCTTATGGTCGCGATGCTCAAGCAGAAGAAATTTTAAAAGATGCAATTTCAAAAGAGCCTAAACGTTACGAGTTACATCTTAAATTGTTAGAAATGTATGCTGCAAGTAAAAATGTTTCTGCATTTGAAACCATAGCTGGTGAACTTTATACCTCGTTAGGATCAGCAGATCCAACCTGGGCTAAAGTGGCTGAAATTGGTCAAAAATTAGAGCCGAGCAATCCGTTATATCAAGTGAGCACTGTGCATTCAGGTTTAAGTGAAAAATTAGATGCCAGTGATTTTTCTGATGCGCCGATCGCCAGCGAAACAGATTTGGATTTTTCATTTGATAATGAGTCTTTAGAGCAAGACTCGCCGGCAAACTCAAAAGATGCATTTGATTTAGATTTGGATAGTTTAAACTTGGATCAAGACAGTGCATCTGAGCAGGCAGCACTGCCAACCGAAAACCTAGATAGCACGATTGCGAATAATTTGGAGGCAGTTGATTCAGATGGCTTAGCCTTTAATACATTTGCAGACGTAACAGAGCCTGAACAGGAATCATCAGCCTTACCTGAAGTCTCACAGAAAATAGATGAGGGTTTGGACTTTGATTTCGGGCAATTAGCAACTACCTCTGAAGCGCCTGCTAAATCAGAGTTTGCAGATACAGAAACTAATTTTGGACATACCATGCCAGGTTTGGATATGTCTGGCTTTAATGCGCCAGAATCTGAGCCAGAAGCAGCTGAAAATGTCAGTGAAATCGAATTTATTAGTGCGGATGAGACTTCTGAAACAATTGAATTTCCTCAAATAGATGAACCTGCTTTAGGTGAGTTTGATTTAAGTGAGCCTAAAGTTGCAGATGAAAACGCATCAACTGAAACAGGTTTTAATTTCGATTTAAGTACCTTGTCCCCCGAAGCCGCTAGTTATGTTGAAGAGGATGAATCAACTGCTAACACTTTTGATTTATCTGCAATCAGTTTGGAGATGGAGGATTCTGGAACGGGTGATGAGTCAATCGCTTTATCTGCTGATGAGCCGATTGAGATTGAGACTAAACTGGATTTGGTTGCCGCTTATCTCGAGATGGATGATCAAGAAGGCGCTAAAGAGTTGTTAGACGAAGTAATTAAAGAAGGTGGCGTTAATCAGCGTAAACGTGCTGAAGCGCTTTTAGCAAAGCTTGCCAAATCTTAATCATTAATTTAAACCAATAAAAAGCCGGGTTTGTTGCTCGGCTTTTTTGTTGGGATTAAAATGCGCTTACATGTCTGAATTTGCTTATACCCACTTTGAATTTATCCCGAAAATGAACGTCATGACACGACTATCGAGTGTAATAGTCGATATTGTCTGGAAAGTGCTGGATTAAATGCGCATTGCTTTGGGTGTTGAGTATGATGGCGCACATTTTTGCGGCTGGCAGAGTCAGCCTGAGAAGTGTGGTGTGCAAGATAGCATTGAAGAAGCAATTATGAATATTGCCAATCAACCTGTCCGGGTACACGCTGCTGGGCGGACGGATACTGGTGTACATGCGCTTATGCAGGTTGTACATTTTGAATCCGAAGTAATTCGACCATTGAGTGCTTGGGTTCGCGGTGTTAATGCTTTTTTACCACCAAGTGTGCGTGTTATTTGGGCGCATGTTGTCGATGATGATTTTCACGCACGATTTTCTGCCACGCAACGACATTATCAATATTTACTGGTGAATCAACCCACTGCATCTGCTATTTATGCAGAAAAAGCGGGTTGGTATCATTTGCCGCTGGATATTTCGGCAATGCAGGCCGCGATTGTTTATTTGCAAGGCGAGCATGATTTTAGCGCTTTTCGCGCCAGTGAATGTCAGGCTAAAACGCCTATTAGAAATTTAACAACGGCTACAGTGGCAACACATGGGGAATCGATTGTTTTTAATTTCTCAGCCAACGCTTTTTTGCAGCATCAAGTGAGGAATATGGTTGGTGCGCTTATTTATGTCGGTAATGGAAAATATTCACCAGAATGGATTAAAAGCCTGTTGGCGGAAAAGAATCGGACTTTGTCGCCGCCAACATTTTCACCGAATGGATTATATTTAACGGGTGTGGTTTATCATGCCAAATATAATTTGCCCAATACGCAACGTCAATTAAACTTTATACGTTAATTGGGTTCTGCTGTATTGATAGGCAATCACATTACCTTAATGTAAAGAGAAAGTATAAAAGTTGAGAACAAGAGTCAAAATTTGTGGCATTACAAATGCAGTGGATGCACTGAACGCGATTAAATATGGCGCAGATGCAATTGGCTTGGTGTTTTACGCCTCTAGCCCGCGTTTTGTCACCATTAGTCAGGCACAGCAAATTGTTGCTGCTATTCCGCCATTTGTCAGTGTGGTGGGTTTGTTTGTGAATGCACCGACAACGGAAATTGAAGCAGTGATATCTCAAGTGCGCATTGATGTTTTGCAGTTTCATGGTGATGAAACTGCAGCAGAATGTGAAAGAATAAAGTTGCCTTATTTGAAGGCGATTCGCGTTAAGAGTGATACTAATTTGTTACAATGCGAAGTTGAGTTTGGCAGTGCAAAAGCCTTGCTGCTGGACACCTATTCAGAAACCGCGTTTGGTGGAACAGGGCATGTATTTAATTGGGAGTTGATTCCAAAAGGCATGACTAAACCCATTATATTGGCAGGTGGTTTAAACCCTGAAAATGTGGCGGATGCGATTAAGCAGGTGCAGCCTTACGCAGTGGATGTAAGTGGCGGTGTGGAAGCAAGCAAGGCTATAAAGGATGCAGCAAAAATTGCAGCTTTTATGCAGGCAGTAAATAAATAAGGAATTTAAGTGGGAGTAAATGACATGCAAGTATATGACATGCCTGATGCGCGCGGTCATTTTGGTCGGTTTGGTGGCACTTTTGTAGCGGAAACATTAATTGAAGCGCTTGAAGAGTTGCGTGTTATGTATGAAAAGTATCGTTTTGATGAGGCTTTTCTGGCTGAATATGCACACGATTTAAAACATTTTGTTGGTCGACCAAGTCCAATCTACCATGCTAAAAGATGGTCTGACAAAGTAGGTGGCGCGCAAATCTATCTAAAACGCGAAGATTTAAACCATACTGGCGCACACAAAGTCAATAACACAGTAGGTCAGGCTTTGTTAGCGAAACGTATGGGCAAGCCACGCGTGATTGCTGAAACCGGTGCAGGGCAGCATGGCGTGGCAACTGCAACGATTGCCGCTAGAATGGGCTTGGAGTGTGTGGTATACATGGGCTCTGAGGACGTCAAACGTCAGGCGCCAAACGTATTTAGAATGAAACTATTAGGCGCAACCGTGGTGCCAGTAGAAAGTGGTTCAAAAACGCTTAAAGATGCGCTGAATGAGGCGATGCGGGATTGGGTCACTAATATCGAAAATACATTTTATATTATTGGTACAGTCGCAGGCCCACATCCTTATCCGATGATGGTGCGTGATTTTCAGGCCGTAATTGGCGTAGAGGCTAAACAGCAAATGCAGGAAATGATTGGTCGTCAGCCCGATGCCGTCGTTGCTTGTGTCGGTGGTGGGTCTAACGCAATGGGTATATTTTACCCCTATATTGATGTGCCAAATGTGCGTTTAATCGGCGTGGAAGCAGCAGGGCACGGGTTAGAAACTGGCATGCATGCGGCACCGCTGACTGCGAATAGTCCTGCTGGTGTTTTGCATGGTAATCGCACCTATTTAATGCAAGATGCTAATGGCAATATTGTGGAAACACACTCAATTTCAGCTGGTTTGGATTATCCAGGAGTTGGTCCGGAACACGCTTGGTTAAAAGATATTAAACGTGCTGAGTATGTGGCGATTACCGATGATGAGGCGATGGCTGCTTTTCATAGCTTATGCCGCACAGAAGGTATTATTCCTGCATTAGAGTCAAGTCATGCCTTGGCGCATGCGGAGAAAATGGCTAAAACCATGCGTAAAGATGAAATTATCCTGGTTAATCTATCAGGTCGAGGTGACAAAGATATTAATACTGTTGCCAAGCTAGCCAACATCACTTTGTAAATCGAAAACCACTTCACAATGCGGCGTTACTTCACTAAAAATCAAAAACTCACATATAAACCATATGCTTCGTTTTTATTTTTAGCTCGCACCTTGCCTTGTTTTGTGCTTTTCAATTTCCAGCTTTCTTCAAATTTTTTGCCAGTTTAATTATATGTCGCGCATTCGAACCGTATTTTCCCATCTAAAAACCATTAACAAAAAGGCGTTAATTCCTTACATTACAGCGGGGGATCCACACCCCAAACATACTGTTAATTTAATGCATGCCATGGTAGCAAGTGGCGCGGATATGATTGAACTAGGTGTACCGTTTTCTGACCCAATGGCTGATGGCCCAGTTATTCAACGTGCAAGTGAGCGTGCATTGGTGCATAAAATTGGTTTAAGTAAGGTGTTGGGTTTTGTTGCCGAGTTTCGCCAGACTGACGACAAAACGCCTATTATATTAATGGGTTATGCCAATCCAATAGAAGCAATGGGTGCAGAGAAGTTTACCAAATCCGCTAAAGCGGCTGGTGTGGATGGCGTTATCACAGTCGATTATCCGCCCGAAGAATGCAAAGAATTCATTAGTCAGCTGCAAGCAAACGATATGGATAGCATCTTTTTATTATCGCCTACCACTGATGCTGCGCGTGTTAGTTTAATTGTCAGTCAAGCCAGCGGTTTTCTATATTACGTGTCACTTAAAGGTGTGACTGGCTCTGCCAATTTAGATATTGAAGAAGTAAAAGCGCGTGTTGCAGAAATTAAAAAAGTAACTAATTTGCCAGTAGGCGTAGGTTTCGGCGTAAAGGATTCTGTCACTGCGAAAAACGTAGCATCATTTGCTGATGCTGTGGTGGTGGGTAGCCGCATGGTACAAGCGATAGAGAACTCGACTGATGCTAATTTATTAACAAACGTAAGCGATTTAATCGCTGAATTGCGTATCGCAATTGATGCTTAAGGAGTAAATATGAGCTGGTTAGAAAAAATTCCGCAAAAAATTCAACGAGTTGTAGGCGCTGTTAATAAAAAGAATGTGCCAGAAGGGTTGTGGAGCAAATGCGACTCATGTCAATCCGTGCTGTATAAAACAGATTTGGAACAGAATGCCGAGGTATGTCCAAAATGTGCGCACCATAATCGCATTGGTGCACGGGCCAGATTAAACCAATTGTTAGACCCTGATACCAAAACAGAAAAACGGATTGAGATTGGTGCGAATGTAGAACCGATTGATCCATTGAAATTTAAAGATAGTAAAAGCTATGCGGATCGCATGAAGTTAGCCCAAAAAGAAGTGGGTGAAAAAGACGCTTTAATCGTGATACAAGGCAAAATTCATGCGGTTCCTGTAGTCGCTGCTGCGTTTGAGTTCAAATTTATGGGCGGCTCAATGGGCTCTGTTGTTGGTGAGCGATTTGCGCGCGGCGTCGATGCGGCAATTAAAAGTCAATCTGCTTTTATCTGCATTTCGGCCAGTGGCGGCGCACGTATGCAAGAGGGTTTGTTATCGTTAATGCAAATGGCTAAAACCAGTGCTGCGTTGACCAAGCTTTCTCAAGCAGGTTTGCCTTATATTTCCGTATTAACTGACCCAACCATGGGCGGTGTTTCGGCCAGTTTTGCGATGTTGGGCGATGTTATTATTGCTGAACCGAACGCGTTAATTGGGTTTGCCGGTCCTAGAGTGATTGAGCAAACCGTACGTGAGACGTTGCCAGCAGGTTTTCAGCGAGCAGAGTTTTTGGTGGAACACGGCGCTGTTGACTTGATTATTGACCGCCGTGAAATGCGCCAAAGATTGGCTAATATTTTATCTGGCTTAATGAAACTGCCTAAAGTCGCTTAAGCTTTAAATCGTCTCTGTTTTAATACCTCAGTTTTTGAATTTCTAAAATACGGCCTAACGTGACCAATATCAAACCTAAGCCAACCACCGCACAACAGTGGTTGGCTTATATCGAAGCGCAACATCCAAAAGCAATCGCAATGGGCTTGGATAGAGTTAATGCTGTTGCGCAAAAGTTACAATTGGAACCCGCGTTTCCAATTATCACGGTGGCGGGCACTAATGGTAAAGGCTCTACTTGTGCGCTGTTAAGTCAGGTTTATCTTCAAGCCGGTTATCGGGTTGGTTGTTACACATCGCCGCATTTAATGCGTTATAACGAGCGCGTACGCGTTAACGATATTGACATTTCTGATGATGATTTGTGTGTTGCTTTCGATGCCATTGAACAGGCGCGCGGCGATATTGCTTTAACTTATTTTGAAATTGGAACATTAGCGGCGATGTGGCATTTTTGCCAGAACAGCCTAGATATTGTTATTTTAGAAGTAGGCTTGGGCGGCAGGCTGGATGCGGTTAATATTTTCTCACCCACTTGCAGCATCGTGACCACGATTGATTTGGATCACATGGATTATTTAGGCGATACGCGTGAAAAAATTGGTTTTGAGAAAGCTGGTATTTTTCGTGAAAATGCACTGGCCATTTGTGGAGATGAAAATCCGCCGCAAAGCTTAATTGATCATGCTGCAAAAATTGGCACACCTCTGAAGTTGATTAATCGTGATTTTACTGTGACGAAAACAACTCAGGCTTGGCAATATTCAGCAGAAGGTCATGAGTTATTGCTGCCCAATCTTGGTATGCAGGGCGATTTTCAGCTAAGTAATGCAGCGTGTGTCGTTTGTGCCACGCAATATTTAAATACCATTCTGCCTGTATCGCTAGCCAACATTCATGAGGCTTTTCAGACGGTTACCTTAATTGGACGTTTTTATCAAATTCACACACAGCCGATTATTGTTGTGGATGTTGCACATAATCCACATGCAGCTGTTTCACTTGCACATAATTTAAAGGCGATGCCTTGTGCTGGAAAGACTTTCGCGGTGTTTGCGATGCTGGCGGACAAGGATATTGATGGTGTTATTCATGCCGTAGCGCCTAATATTAA
>Ga0160179_113156_pt1 | contig 16181 bp, 17 predicted proteins | sample met4stb_2_FD_108558 | JGI IMG/M metagenome (GOLD analysis project Ga0160179, IMG submission 108558) | Synthetic bacterial communities of pure cultures from sediment of Lake Washington, USA, under low oxygen conditions - MT... | ecosystem: Engineered > Modeled > Simulated communities (microbial......
CCCGCGCTCAGGCGGATCGGCAGCTTTACAAGCAGGCGGTAAGAACGGTGCTGGAAAACCAGCCTAATCTGGCGTTGTTTCAGCAAACCGTGTCCGATTTGATCGTCGAGGGCGGCAGGGTTGCCGGTGTTAAAACCCAAATGGGCTTGGATTTTACTGCAAGAGCCGTGGTTTTAACTACCGGTACTTTTCTGGGCGGCAAAATCCATATCGGTCTGGAAAACTACAGCGGCGGTCGTGCGGGCGATCCGGCCTCGATTGCTTTGGCTGAGCGGTTAAGGGAATTGCCGTTCAGGATCGATCGCTTAAAAACCGGCACGCCGCCGCGTATCGACGGTCGGACCATCGATTTTAGCAAGCTGGAAGAGCAGCACGGTGATGACCCGGTGCCGGTGTTTTCGTTTATCGGCAAGCCGGAGCATCATCCCCGGCAAATTCCGTGTCATATCACCCGCACCAACAGTAAAACCCACGATATTATCCGCTCCGGCCTAGATAGGTCGCCGCTGTATTCGGGGATTATCGAAGGCGTCGGGCCGCGTTATTGCCCGTCTATTGAAGATAAGGTCGTTCGCTTTGCCGACCGGGATTCGCACCAGATTTTTGTCGAGCCGGAAGGCTTGAATACCCATGAGATTTATCCCAACGGCATATCGACCAGCCTGCCTTTCGATGTGCAGTATGAGCTTGTGCGCTCGATGCTGGGTTTTGAAAATGCCGAAATCTTGCGTCCCGGTTATGCGATTGAATATGATTTTTTCGATCCTCGGGATTTGAAGTCATCGCTGGAAACCAAGCACATGGACGCACTGTTTTTTGCCGGGCAAGTCAACGGCACGACCGGTTACGAGGAAGCGGCGGCTCAAGGCCTGATCGCGGGGCTGAATGCGGCGCGATTGGTTAAAGGGCTGGACAGCTGGTGTCCGGGACGCGATGAGGCCTATATCGGCGTGATGATCGACGACCTGATTACGCGCGGCACCCAGGAACCGTATCGCATGTTTACCAGTCGTGCGGAATACCGCTTGCTGCTGAGGGAAGACAACGCCGATTTGCGCTTGACCGAAAAAGGCCGGGAATTGGGCTTGGTCGATGATGCGCGTTGGCAGGCATTTGAGATTAAACGGGCCTCCATCTCCCAATTGCAGAACGACCTGAAAAAGAAATGGGTCAGAACGGAAACGGCAGAGGCCGGTCAAGTCGAGCAATATTGGGGCAAGCCGTTAATGCGGGAAGCCAATTTGATGGATTTGCTGCGCCGTCCGGAAGTGGATGTTAAGCAGCTGTTGTCGTTTATGGACAGTGCCGAGGACATGGATCCGCAAGTTGCCGAACAGGTTGAAATTCAGGCCAAATATGCAGGCTATATAGATAGACAGCAAACCGAGATAGACAAGGCTTTGCGCTATGATCACCTGCGTTTACCTGAAGTGATTGACTACAATGGCATTCCCGGTCTTTCTAACGAAGTCAGTGAAAAACTTAAAAAACAGCGGCCGGAAACATTGGGCCAGGCATCGAGAATCCCTGGCATTACCCCGGCTGCAATTTCCCTGTTGTTGGTTTATCTAAAGAAGAAAAGCGCCTGATGGAAGCATGTCGAGAAATCCTGGTCTCCGGGATAGCATCATTAAATTTAAATGTAACTGACGAAAAGATAGATCAGTTACTGAGTTTTATAAAGCTGATTGAGAAATGGAATAAAGCCTATAATCTGACCGCGATACGGGACAGGGAGGAAATGGCGCGGCTGCATATATTGGACAGCTTGGCGATTGTTCCGCATATCGAAGGCAAGCGCGTCATCGATATCGGCACCGGTGCAGGATTGCCGGGTATCCCGTTAGCGATATGCCTGCCTGAGATTGACTTTACTTTGCTTGATAGCAATGCCAAAAAGACCCGGTTTGTGCAACAGGTCGTCCTGGAATTAAAGCTTAAAAACGTGGAGGTTCTCCACAGTCGCGTTGAAAATTATCATCCTGAGAAAACCTATGACGCAGTTCTTACCCGAGCGTTTGCCGGTTTGTCCGATATAGTGAAATTGACCGCGCACTTGCTGAGCAAGGATGGCGTGTTGCTGGCCATGAAGGGGCAGAATCTGGATGCGGAACTGGCAGAGATCGCAGCAAAAAAATCTGTCATATCGGTTAGTGTGCCGGGAACTGATGTTGAAAGATGTTTGGTACGAATACAATTGCCTGAACAGGCCGAGGTAAGCTAGTGGGAAAAGTAATTGCCATAACCAATCAAAAAGGCGGTGTAGGAAAAACTACAACCAGCGTCAATCTGGCGGCCTCGCTGGCTGCGGCTAACCGGCGCGTGTTGTTGGTGGATCTCGATCCGCAGGGTAATGCGGCGATGGGCTGCGGCATCGATAAGCAGGAGGTCAAATATTCCAGTTACGACTTGTTGATGGAAGAAGTGCCTGCGTCGGAAACGGTCATTAAAATCCCGGACATCGGTTTTTCGGTGATTCCGGGCAATTCCGATTTGACTGCGGCTGAAGTGGAATTGATGCATGCAGATCATAAGGAGCGCCGGCTGGCCGATGCCCTGATCCCGATAAGATCGGAGTACGATTTTATTTTGATCGATTGCCCGCCTTCTTTGAATATGCTGACCTTAAATGCGATGGTAGCGGCCAACAGCCTGTTGATACCCATGCAATGCGAGTATTATGCGCTTGAAGGGCTATCCGCATTAATGAGTACATTGAAAAATATTCAGGACTCAGTTAATCCGGAACTGCACTTGGAAGGTATCCTGCGGACCATGTATGACGACAGAAACCGCTTGACCAAAGACGTGTCGGAGCAGTTGATCCGCTATTTCGGCGACAAGGTGTTTCGAACCTGCATTCCAAGAAATATTCGATTGGCGGAAGCTCCGAGTCATGGTCTACCGGTGCTGAGTTACGATAAATCATCGCGAGGGTCTGTAGCCTATATTGCATTGGCGGGCGAAATGATCAGAAAAGAAAAACAGAGCAGCGCATGACTTTAAGAAAACGTGGGTTAGGTCGGGGGCTTGAAGCCTTGCTGGCTGATGATTCAGCTAAAGAGAAAAAACATCCGTCGCAAACTATGCAAGCGGGTGATCATCAGTTAACTGATGATGTGGGCCAGGATGACATTCAGAGTGTGCCTGCGGTTGTCGACGAATGCATGGATGCGGCGGTAATTACCGAGGAAGCGGATGGCCGAGCGGCAATGGTGGTTGCGTTGTTTAAAAATATTCAGAGAGAAAACCTGATCTTGCTTGAGGAAGCGGAGGCTTTAAGGCAGTTGATTATAGAGTTTGAATCGATAGTCCGTGCCGATCCGTCATAAACCAGCGCGAGAGCTATGGGGCGGTTGAATGGGTGGGTGAAATGATTAGAAAAGAGAAAAGTTGAAAGTTATGGCTGTGAAAAAACGGGGATTAAATCGAGGATTGGATGCTTTATTAGGCAATGTTTCCGATAAAGACGAGCACAGGGAAATAGGGGACGTCCATCAGCTTCAAACCTTGCCAATCGAGTATATGCAGCGAGGCAAGTATCAGCCAAGAAAAGATATGAACCCGGAAAAGCTACAGGAGTTGGCTGATTCCATAAAAGCGCAAGGAATCATTCAGCCGGTTGTAGTGCGCAAGATTGCGCCGGAAAAATATGAAATAGTGGCGGGTGAGCGGCGCTGGCGTGCCGCGCAATTGGCGGGGCTGCAGCAGGTGCCGGTGGTCATCAAGGAGATAGACGACCGCGCGGCAATGGCGATAGCGCTGATTGAAAATATTCAAAGAGAAGATCTGAATCCTTTGGAAGAGGCGGAAGCGTTAAGAAGGTTGTTGGACGAGTTTGAAATGACCCATCAACAAGTTGCGGACGCGGTTGGTAAGTCACGCGCTACAGTGACTAATTTGTTGAGACTGATCGATTTGCACCCGGAAGTGAAAAAGCTGTTGATCAACAGGCAGCTGGAAATGGGCCATGCACGAGCGCTGCTATCTCTGGACGGTCCGAAGCAGTTAGCTGCGGCTCACAAGATTGTCAGGGACGGGCTAACGGTAAGGGCGGCAGAGCGCTTGGTTAAGGACAGCCAGGCAGAGCATAAAGCCCCTAAAATAAGGGAAATAGACAAGGACACCTTGCGATTGCAGGAGGACTTGACGGCAAAGCTGGGCGCAAAAGTGCTGATTGAGCATAAAGAAAATGGCACCGGTAAGCTGGTCATCGCATATTCCAGTTTAGAAGAGTTGGATGGAATTCTCGGGCAAATTAAATAGCGTGATAGCTAATGAGCCTGTAGATGAAAAACAATAAAAAATGTAAGTTAAATTTAATCTTCCTTGATTTAATGAAGGTCGATCGATATAATTCCCGACCTGTTGGGTATGGAGTTGGGTGTGACAGCTAGAAATCGCTCCGCTGTCAGTAAAATTATAAGTTATCAAATTTTGATGATAATAATAATGACAGCAGGATTTGCCCTGACAGGGGGAAGGTCTTACGCCCTATCGGCGGCTTTAGGCGGGGCGGCGGCATTTATTCCAAACCTGTATTTTGCATTGCGGGTACATAAATCCGCAGGGCAGGAAGCAAGAAAGATTGTAAGATCTTTTTATGCTGGGGAATCGGGCAAGTTATTGTTAACGGCCGCGCTGTTTTTCATGATTTTTCAACTCCCAAACATAGAAATATTACCGCTGCTGGCCGTATACATAGCAGCATTATCGGTTTTTTGGTTTGCGCTGTTAATGCGCTGACATTACTAATATTTAGAGAGGAACGATGGCTACCGAAGCTCATGCCGAAGGTGCAACCGGGTATATTATTCACCATTTAACTTCGCTGTCCGTGGGCGAGGGTTTCTGGACATTAAATCTGGATACGTTGTTTTTCTCAGCCGTCTTGGGTGGCCTGTTTGTCTGGTTTTTTTAAACGGGCGGCAGAAAAAGCGACAGCAGGCGTTCCTGGTTTAGTGCAAAATTTTGCAGAAATGCTGATTGAATTTGTTGATACCCAGGTTAAAGACAGTTTTCACGGTAAAAATGAACTAATTGCTCCTCTGGCATTGACTATCTTTTGCTGGGTGTTCCTGTGGAACTTCATGGATTTATTCCCGGTTGATATATTGCCGTTAATTGGTTCGTTGATGGGTATTGAATACCTGCGCGTTGTTCCAAGTACGGATTTAAATGCAACATTCGCGATGTCCATCTCCGTTTTTTGTTTGATTATTTTTTACAGCATCAAAATAAAAGGCCCTTGGGGCTTTGCCAAAGAGCTGATGTTTCAGCCGTTTGGCCCTTGGCTGTTACCCTTCAATCTGCTGCTCAAACTGGTCGAAGAAATTGCCAAGCCAATCTCATTGGCGCTTCGTTTATTCGGAAACCTGTATGCAGGTGAGTTGATCTTTATTTTGATTGCTTTATTGCCTTGGTATATTCAGCCGGTGTTGAGTTTTCCCTGGGCGATCTTTCATATTTTAATTATCACGCTTCAGGCATTTATATTCATGGTACTAACCATTGTGTATCTGGGTATGGCACACGAAGATCATTAAGGCTTTCGTTCCTACTCGCGCCCCTTACCGACATAATCCACATGGATGTGGTGAATGCAGATATTGCAGGAGCAAATATCTGTCCATGTAGGCAATGATTTTTTTAACTTTTTATAATTTAACTATACGTTTGGAGGTTTCATGGAAATTGCAAAATTAATTGCTGATGTACAAGGCATGACTGCTATTGCAGTGGGTCTGGTTCTAGGTATGGGCGCTTTAGGAACGGCTATAGGCTTCGGTCTGCTAGGTGGAAAATTCCTGGAAGGCGCTGCTCGTCAACCGGAAATGGTACCTATGCTGCAAGTAAAAATGTTTGTTGTTGCGGGTCTGTTAGACGCGGTAACAATGATCGGTGTTGGTTTGGCTCTGTTCTTTACTTTCGCTAACCCATTCCTGTCTGCTGTACAAGCTGCGGCAGCGGGTTAATAGGCTGTTTAACTTTACTAGCAACAAGAGGAACGCATCGTGAGTATCAATGCTACTCTGATTGGGCAAATGATTACCTTTGCACTTCTGGTATGGTTTACCATGAAGTACATCTGGCCGCCTTTATTTGACTCTTTAGAAGAACGTAAAAAGAAAATTGCTGATGGTTTGGCTGCGGCTGAAAAAGGTCAGGAACAAATGCACTTGGCAGAGAAAAAGGCCAAGGGCGTTTTAAAAGAAGCCAAAGAGCAATCTTCAGAGATTGTTAATCTAGCTCAAAAACGTGCCAATGAACTTGTTGAAGCATCAAAAGACACCGCCAAGAAAGAAGGCGAGCGTTTGATTCTTGTGGCAAAGGCGCAAATTGAACAAGAAAAACAACAAGCTAAAGAAGGTTTGCGTAGAGAAGTAGCAGCCTTGGCTTTGCTGGCAGCAGAACAGATTTTGAGTGCGGAAATCGATAAAACCAAGCACCAGGACATCCTGAGCAAAATCTCTAATCAACTGGGTTAAGCATAATGAGCGAACTGGCAACATTGGCAAGACCTTATGCAGCAGCGGTGTTCAAGCGATCCAAAGAAACCGGCACTACTGAACAGTGGTCGAAAAGTTTGGCGTTTATATCGGCTGTCCTGAACGATAAAGAGATTTCTGTCGTAGTGGATAACCCCAAGGTAAGTAGTGAGAGGTTATCGGCGTTGATGCTCGATATTTGTCAGGGGCAAGTAGATGAAGAAGGTGCAAATTTTCTGAAATTACTGGTTCAAAACAACCGTCTAACCTTGGCGCCGACTATTGCGGAGCTATTCGAAGCCTATAAGGCGGAAAGTGAGGGTTATGTCGATGTTGAAGTAGCAACTGCTTATGCTTTCACTAAAGAAGAAAAGCAGCGTTTCACTTCAACGCTTGAAAAAACGCTAAGCAAAAAAGTCCATATGAATGTGACCGTGGATAAATCATTAATTGGTGGCGTTCTGGTACGTGCAGGCGACAGAGTGATTGACGGTTCCATTAAAGGCCAGCTTCAACAATTAGCAAAACGACTCTAAACTAGAGCGAGAAACAGAACATGCAATTAAACTCATCTGAAATAAGTGATCTGATTAAAAAGAAGATCGAAAACTTCGACCTGAGCGCCGAGGCTCATACAGAAGGTACCGTAGTCAGTGTGACTGACGGTATTGTACGAGTACATGGTCTTTCGGAAGCGATGCAAGGCGAGATGCTGGAATTTCCCGGCAATACCTTTGGCATGGCGCTTAACCTTGAAAGGGATTCCGTGGGTGTGGTGGTATTAGGTTCATACCAGCATATCTCTGAAGGCGATACCGTAAAATGTACCGGTAAAATTCTGGAAGTACCTGTTGGGGAAGCATTGCTGGGTCGTGTCGTTGATGCGCTGGGTAATCCTATCGACGGCAAAGGCGCTATTGAAACCACCGAAACTTCTCCAATTGAAAAAATCGCACCCGGCGTAATTGCCCGTCAATCGGTTGACCAACCCGTACAATTGGGTTTGAAATCTATCGATGCGATGATTCCAGTTGGCCGTGGTCAACGTGAGTTGATCATCGGCGATAGACAAACCGGCAAAACGGCTATCGCGATTGATGCGATCATCAACCAAAAAGGTACAGGCATTAAATGTATCTATGTGGCTATCGGCCAAAAACGCGCCTCGATTGCCAACGTGGTTCGCAAGCTCGAAGAGCATGGCGCAATGGCACATACTATTGTTGTCTCGGCGTCGGCATCAGAATCGGCAGCGCTGCAATTTATCGCGCCTTATACCGGTTGTTCGATGGGTGAGTTTTTCAGAGATCGTGGCGAAGATGCCTTGATCATCTATGACGATTTAACCAAGCAAGCCTGGGCTTATCGTCAGATTTCCCTGTTGCTGCGTCGTCCGCCAGGCCGCGAAGCGTATCCAGGGGACGTGTTTTATTTGCATTCCCGTTTGTTGGAAAGAGCGTCACGCATTAATGCGGCTGAAGTTGAGAAACTGACCGGCGGTAAAGTAAAAGGCAAAACAGGATCATTGACTGCATTGCCTATTATTGAAACTCAAGGCGGTGACGTATCAGCTTTCGTACCGACTAACGTAATCTCTATTACCGATGGTCAGATCTTCCTGGAAAGCAATTTGTTTAACTCCGGCATTCGTCCGGCCGTGAACGCAGGTTTATCGGTATCGCGTGTAGGTGGTGCGGCTCAAACCAAGATCATCAAGAAATTGGGTGGCGGTACGCGTCTTGATTTGGCGCAATATCGTGAGTTGGCGGCTTTCGCCCAGTTTGCATCCGACTTGGATGAAAACACCCGCAAGCAGATTGAACGCGGCCAGCGTGTGACTGAATTGATGAAGCAAAACCAATATTCGCCGATGTCAGTTGCGCAAATGGCGGTTTCCTTGTTTGCCGCCAATGAAGGCTTCCTTGATAACATAGAAGTTAACAAGGTACTTGATTTTGAGGCTGCCTTACAGTCATACATGACGTCAGAGCATTCTGAGTTAATGAACAACATTAATGCAACTGGCGATTTTAGCGATGACATAAGAAAGGGTATGCTTTCCGCTATCCAGACTTTCGTCAAAACTCATAGCTGGTAAAAGGGTCTTAAGATGGCTGTTGGCAAAGAAATACGCAGCAAGATCGGGAGTATTAAAAATACTCAGAAGATCACCCGGGCCATGGAAATGGTTGCCGCGAGTAAAATGCGTAAAACAAAAGACCGAATGTTGGCAACGCGCCCCTACTCGAAAAAAATAGGCCAGATCATCAAGCATCTGGCTCATGCAAACCCAGAGTATAAACATCCTTTTCTCCTTGAACGCGAGGTTAAGCGGGTTGGTATCATTGTGGTTAGCTCCGACCGGGGCTTGTGCGGCGGCCTGAATTCAAATTTATTCAGGAAAACGCTGAGCCAAATGATGCAATGGGACAAAGCCAATATTGAAGTGGATATTTGCACGATAGGTACCAAGGCTTTTGGTTTTTTTGGTAATCTGAAAGCGAATCTGGTTGGTCAGGTTTCTAAATTGGGCGATACGCCGCACCAGCATGACATTATCGGCATCATTAAAATCATGCTGGATGCTTATGCGCAAGGTCGGATTGATGAATTGCATGTAGTAAGCAATGAATTCGTTAATACCATGACCCAAAAGCCTACTATCGAAAAACTATTGCCTGTCGTAGCCGGTGAGCTTGAGGAAAGTCTAAACGGTCATTGGGATTATATTTATGAACCTGATGCCAAAGAAGTTTTGGACCATTTGCTAACCCGATATATCGAATCCATCGTCTATCAGGGACTGGTTGAAAATAACGCCTGCGAACAAGCTGCCAGAATGGTGGCGATGAAGAGTGCTTCGGACAATGCTGGAAATATTATCAGCGAACTACAGCTGGTTTACAACAAAGCCAGACAAGCCGCTATCACCCAGGAAATTTCAGAAATTGTTGCCGGTGCCGCAGCCGTTTAAGGCTCTCCTGAGCTAGTCGAAGGACCCAAGTTAAAATGACACAACACAAGAGGACAACTCAATGAGTTCGGGTAAAATCGTTCAGATTATCGGCGCGGTCGTTGACGTGGAGTTTTCACGTTCAGACCTGCCCAAAGTATATGATGCCTTAAATGTACAAGGCAAAGGCTTGGTGCTGGAAGTTCAGCAGCAATTAGGTGATGGTGTCGTCAGAACTATTGCAATGGGTACTACCGATGGTTTAAGCCGAGGCTTGGAAGTCAGTAATACCAACGCGCCTATTGCAGTGCCGGTCGGACAGGAAACCCTGGGCCGCATTATGAATGTTCTGGGCGAGCCTATCGACGAAAAGGGCCAATCGGCGAAAAAGTTAAATGGGGCATCCACCGTGAAGCGCCAAGCTATGCGGAACAAGCTGCGGCAACCGAGCTGCTGGAAACTGGCATTAAAGTTATCGATTTGGTCTGCCCGTTTACCAAAGGCGGTAAAGTCGGATTGTTCGGTGGTGCCGGTGTTGGCAAGACCGTTAACATGATGGAATTGATCCGTAACATCGCGATTGAGCACAGTGGTTACTCGGTGTTTGCCGGCGTGGGTGAGCGTACTCGTGAAGGGAACGACTTCTATCACGAAATGACTGATTCAAACGTAATCGACAAAGTATCGCTGGTTTACGGCCAGATGAACGAGCCGCCAGGAAACAGATTGCGCGTTGCATTGACCGGTTTAACCATGGCGGAATATTTCCGTGATGAAGGCCGCGACGTACTATTCTTTGTTGATAACATCTATCGCTATACATTAGCGGGTACCGAAGTATCGGCGCTGTTAGGCCGTATGCCTTCAGCGGTGGGTTATCAGCCTACACTGGCTGAAGAAATGGGGGTATTGCAAGAGCGTATTACTTCAACCAAGACCGGTTCTATTACCTCTATCCAGGCGGTTTATGTGCCTGCGGATGACTTGACCGATCCTTCGCCTGCAACCACGTTTGCGCATTTGGATGCGACCGTTGTACTGTCACGTCAAATTGCCGAATTGGGTATTTATCCTGCGATCGATCCTCTGGATTCCACTAGCCGTCAGCTTGATCCATTGGTTATCGGACAAGAGCATTATGACGTGGCTCGTAAAGTTCAGGGTATCCTGCAACGCTATAAAGAATTGCGCGATATTATCGCGATCCTGGGTATGGATGAATTATCTGAAGAAGATAAATTGACTGTATCAAGAGCGCGTAAAATGCAACGGTTCCTGTCACAACCTTTCTTCGTTGCCGAGGTATTTACCGGTTCTCCCGGTAAGTATGTGTCACTGAAAGATACTATTGCCGGATTTAAAGGCATTATCGACGGTGAATACGACGCGATTCCTGAGCAGGCTTTTTATATGGTAGGTACCATAGACGAAGCGCTTGAGAAAGCAAAAGGCATGAAATAAGTTATAAAATTGCTAGGTAATAAAAATGACCATGACCGTACATGTAGACATCGTTAGTGCAGAAAAGGAAATATTTTCCGGATTAGCGGAAATGGTATTTGCTCCTGCCGAACTTGGCGAAGTGGGCATTTCTCCTCGGCATGCACCATTAATATCCAGACTTAAGGCCGGTGAAGTTCGGGTGAAAGTCAACGACAAGGAAACTTATCAGTTCTATGTGTCAGGAGGTATGCTGGAGATACAACCGCATATGATTACCATTCTGGCTGACACGGCTATCAGAGCGAAAGATATTGATGAGGCAGCCGCAATAGAAGCCAAGGCCAGAGCTGAAGAAGCATTGGCCGACAAGTCGGGCAAGATTGATTTTGCAACGGCTCAGGTGCAATTGCAGGAAGCTGTTATGCAATTAAGAACATTGGATAGATTTAGAAAACGCGGCGGGTAGTTGGGATATTGCATGGCAAAGCTTTTGCTCTTGCTCATGTCCCTCGCCTACGTCCTGTAGGCGAAGCTCCTCCCTTTTTAAAAAGCCCGGTAACGTATTCATGCGCTATCGGGCTTTTTTGGTTTAACGGAATATCAAAATGAACATAAAGACCATTATTCTGGCTGCGGGTAAAGGAACGCGTATGCGTTCGGAGTTACCCAAAATTTTACATAAAATTGCCAATAGACCTTTACTGCAGCATGTTTACGACACCGCCAAGCACTTGGAAAACAATACTATCAAGATTGTTGTAGGCCATGGTGCGGATCAGGTTACAGAAGCCTTGAAAAACCTGGATGCCGACTGGATAGAGCAAAAGCAGCAGTTAGGCACGGGCCACGCTGTGCAGCAAGTGAGCGATCAAATTGCCGATTCCGATAATGTGCTGATACTGTATGGCGATGTACCCTTGTTGAAATTGGCAACCGTCAGACTGCTGATCAACAATGTCAACGACCAGTCTCTGGCTTTACTCACCGTCAATCTTGTCAATCCGGCCGGCTATGGCAGAATAGTCCGCAATGCTGCCGGACAGGTTACAAAAATTGTCGAAGAAAAAGACGCGACATTGGGTGAAAAGCAGATCAACGAAGTCAATACCGGCATCATGGCGGTGCAAGGCAAGCAATTAAAAAAATGGCTGAGCCAGTTAAATAACAGTAACGTCCAGGGCGAATATTATTTGACTGATGTGATTGAAATGGCCGTTGCCGATCAAATTAACATCGTGACCAGCCAGCCTGAAACCGAGGATGAAGTATTGGGTGTTAATAATCGCATACAGCTCAGTCACTTGGAACGCGTCTACCAACAAGAGCAAGCCAATAGTTTGATGGAGCAGGGGGTCACCTTAAAAGACCCGATGCGCTTTGATCAAAGAGGTTCGATAGAGAGCTTGGGGCAAGACATAGAAATCGATATTAATGTGATCTTGGAGGGAAAAAACAGCATCGGCAGCAATGTCAAAATCGGCGCCAACACCCAGATAAAAAATTCCATTATCGGCGACTCTGTGGAAATCCTGGCAAACTGCGTCATAGAAGATGCGGTTATCGGGCAAGGCAGCAGAATCGGCCCTTATGCCAGACTAAGGCCAGAGAGTGTTTTGGCTGAAGATGTTCATATCGGTAATTTTGTAGAGATAAAGAAATCATCGGTAGCCGCAGGCAGCAAGATAAATCATTTAAGCTATATCGGCGATACGACGGTGGGTAGTAAAGTCAACATCGGTGCAGGAACCATTACCTGTAATTATGATGGCGTTAACAAGTTCAGAACCGTTATTGAAGACGGCGCTTTTATAGGCTCAGATACCCAGTTGGTCGCTCCGGTTACTATAGGCAAAAACGCCACGATAGGCGCAGGATCAACCATCACCAAAGACAGCCCTGAGAATCAGTTGACCTTAAGCAGGGCCAAACAGATGTCCCTTGCAGGATGGCAACGACCCGTTAAGCACGACTGCATGGATGCAGGAAGGTACGACTCCACGGATGGAGGAGGTAGAGCAACGCAGGAGCAGTTGTCGAGTGTCATGTCGGGAACAATTACCGAGGAGAAATAATATGTGTGGAATTGTAGGCGGTATCGCGCAACGAAATGTAGTGCCTATTTTATTGGAAGGCCTCAAGCGGCTGGAATATCGCGGTTATGATTCGGCAGGCCTCGCGGTTATAAACAATCAGCAAATCTACCGGAAACGTGAGCTGGGCAAAGTAAAGGGACTTGAAGCACTGCTGGAAGCCGATCCTATCTCAGGCAATATTGGAATAGCACATACACGATGGGCGACTCACGGTAAACCCAGTACAGCTAATGCGCATCCGCATATTTGCCGGAATAAGGTTGCCGTAGTCCATAACGGAATCATTGAAAACCATGAGCATTTAAGAGAAGTGCAGCTGAAGCAGGGCTACGAGTTCACTTCAGAAACCGATACCGAAGTTATCGTGCATGAAATCCATCACGCTATGGAATCTACCGACGGGTTGCTGAGCGCCGTTAAACAGGCCGTCAAAAAACTGGATGGCGCCTATGCGCTGGGGATAATGAGCATCGATAGTCCCGATACCCTGATAGCATGCAGAAAAGGCAGTCCGCTGGTTATCGGCGTCGGGATAGGCGAATATTTTATCGCCTCCGATGTGGCGGCATTGCTCCCGGTTACGCAACGCTTTATATTTCTGGAAGACGGCGACATAGCGGCGATCGCCATAGACGGGCTGGTTATTTATGACCGGCACGATCGGGCGGTCAGTCGTCCGATCATAGAAAGCCAGTTGAGCGCGGATGCCGTCGATAAAGGCGACTATCGCCATTACATGCTGAAAGAAATTTACGAACAGCCCTTTGCTATTTCGCAAGCTCTGGAAGGCCGGTTCATCAACAATCGCCTGCAGGAAAACGCATTCGGGCATAACGCCGCCGAAGTGTTCGATAACATAAAAGCCATCCAGATTTTAGCCTGCGGCACCAGCTATCATGCCGGGTTGGTGGCACGCTACTGGTTTGAAGAACTGGCCCGCGTCCCCTGCAATATCGAAGTAGCCAGTGAATTTCGCTACCGAAGCCCAGTATTAGCGCCGGATACCCTGATTGTCACCATATCGCAATCCGGCGAAACCGCCGACACACTGGCAGCATTGCTGGAAGCCAAGAAACTGGGTGCAAAATATTCATTAGCCATCTGCAACGTACCTGAAAGTTCGCTGGTCAGAGAATCGGATCTGGTATTAATGACCCGTGCGGGCCCTGAAATTGGCGTCGCATCGACCAAAGCATTCACCACGCAACTGGCAACATTAATGCTGCTGGTTATTGCGATCGGCAGACGCTTTCACCTGACCGAAATGGTAGAGCAAAAGATCACCTCGGAACTCTTCAGCTTGCCGGGGAAAATTGAGAAAGTATTGCAGCTGGATGATGAAATTAAAGTCCTGGCCGAGCAATTTGCCGAAAAACAGCATGCCTTATTTCTAGGGAGGGGCACCCATTATCCGATAGCCATGGAAGGCGCGTTAAAATTAAAGGAAATTTCCTATATTCATGCCGAGGCTTACCCGGCAGGCGAGTTAAAACACGGCCCCTTGGCATTAATCGATGCCGACATGCCGGTTGTGACCGTCGCGCCGAACAATAGCCTGTTGGAAAAACTCAAATCCAATATACAGGAAGTCAGCGCAAGAGGCGGTCAATTGATTGTTTTTATGGATGAAACATTGGCATCGGCGAATGATGAAAATGTACGGATCGTAAAAGTACCTCAAGTCGGCAATGAGATTTCGCCGATTGTGTACACCATCCCATTGCAACTGTTGGCTTATCATGTCGCGGTGTTAAAGGGTACGGATGTTGACCAACCCAGGAATCTTGCGAAGTCGGTTACGGTGGAGTAAGAAATGGCAAAATTATCATTGCAAGTGTGGGAGAGTAATAAAGCTTCATACTAAGTATTAAAGTATCATACTGAGTAATAAAGTTGCATACTGAAGCCGCCCTGACTAAACTCAATTTATGAGCAACGGTTTGGCGGCTTTTTTATGGCACTGAAGAAATACGGCAACTCAGAAACAAAAAATCAAAAGTGGATACGTGAAGGCCGTGGAGCCGGATCCGGTAGCTCATATAAGCCTTGGTTGACCGTTAGAGATATTCCATCGGAAGGACGATCACACCGTATTTTCGGTCATAAATCCCAGCGAACCCATCACCTTCTTTCCGACCTCGAATTAGCTGTTTTCCTGTTACTTGAATGGCATGTCGATACTCTCGATATCCGGGAACAGTTTCCTTTACGCTTAGAGGATACAAAGGCACTAGCCAACGAGGCAGGGATTGAACATCCAAGTATTCAGGGTGTGCCGCAGATCATGAGCTCCGATTTTTTGGTCAACACCAGTGATTCGTTTAGGCCAAAGTTTGTCCTGCAAGCCAAGTATGCAGAGGCATTACAAGATCCCCGAACGATCGAAAAATTAGAACTTGAACGCCGTTATTGGTTACAGAAGGGTGAGCCGTGGATGCTGGTAACCGAACAGGACATTCCGAAAGTCGTTTTCCAGAACATTAACTGGCTATACCCGGCTAAGCGAGATGAGCTGGATAAGGACGCAATAAATGAGCGAGTGGCGATTTATGCTCATCATTTCCAGCAAGCCCCAGAGAAAACAATTATTGAAGTCGCTAAACGACTCGATGTCGCCTATGGCCTGCCTGAAGGGCAGTCTTTGCTGGAAATAAGACAATTATTGGCCAGACGCTGCTTCTTGTTCGATATCCTGATACCCAGTATCAAGTTAAAGGCTGGTGAGCTGCTGGCTGAAAATATGACCACTCTGTCGGAGGCGCTACGTGTTTCGAATCAATGAAGTGTTTAGATTTGATGGCAAGCTGTATCGTGTTTTAGCGAACTTGCCAGAACAGCAAGTTTGGATATCCTTGGATGATGAGGCGGCATTGCCATCTCTGATTTCGAAAAGTGCATTAGCTAATGCAATCGATAGTGAGAGAATGACTAGAGCGGACGATCCCTACGAGAAACTACATTTCCTTCTGTTAGAGGAAGACTCTCCTATCAAAGTGAAACGGGATAAAAATTACGATCTGATTAAGCCAATTATTTTGGAACCGCATTTTTATGTTCCGGAAATCAGGGCTTCCATCATGAATCGTCTTATTGCTGAGCAAGGATCAACGAAGCAGACATATTATCGGCTTCTTCGCCGATATTGGCAGCGAGGCCAAACACCTAATGCGCTGCTCCCTGACTATATGAACTCCGGTGGCAAGG
>Ga0160179_101012_pt1 | contig 14678 bp, 17 predicted proteins | sample met4stb_2_FD_108558 | JGI IMG/M metagenome (GOLD analysis project Ga0160179, IMG submission 108558) | Synthetic bacterial communities of pure cultures from sediment of Lake Washington, USA, under low oxygen conditions - MT... | ecosystem: Engineered > Modeled > Simulated communities (microbial......
CGCATCCTGACCGAGCCGGATGCTTCGTTAACCGAGCAATATACCGCGTTACTGGGTACCGAGGGCGTATCGCTGTCGTTTTCTGAAGATGGCATCAAGCGTATTGCCGAGTTCGGCTGGCAGGTGAATGAAACCACCGAAAATATTGGTGCCAGAAGGTTGCATACGGTTCTGGAACGGTTACTGGAGGATATTTCTTATAACGCCCCTGACCTGATTGGCAACAACATTGTTATCGACGCCGCTTATGTTAATGATCACTTGGCCGAGTTTGTTGAAGACGAGGATTTGAGCCGTTATATTCTGTAATTAAGGCTTTTTGATACAAAAATGGAATACGTACTAATCATCCACGAAGTCGAGGACTATGACGCGTGGAAAAAAATATTTGACGATGCTGCGCTAATTAGAAAAAACGCAGGCGAACTGAGCTTTCAGGTTTTAAAATTGGATAACAATCCTAATAAAATCGTCCACTTTTCCAAATGGTCATCAATTTCCAACGCCAAAGTATTCTTTGAATCGGAAAAATTGGTTGAAATAAGAAAACAAGCCGGCGTTAAAGCGCCCGACTTTATTTATTTGGAACAGTTGGAAGAAGGTGTGTTGTAAATAATCGTGTAGGGTACCTTATGAATGCCGAAAGATACTTATAGCGTACCCTACGAAACTAAGCCTTGAAATTTTATAAGCCATGCGCCTAACTGCCAAACCTGCCAACACCCACCCGACTGAAATCAAGCTGCATCAGGTTTCCAATATTGTTGAAATCAGCTTTGATAATGGCAACGTGTTTCAACTGCCGAGTGAATATTTGCGCGTCTACACGCCTTCGGCGGAAGCGGTAGGTCACGCGCCCGGACAGGAAGTTCTACAGGTCGGCAAGGAAGATGTCACCATTAAAGAAATCAAGCCGGTAGGTAATTATGCAATAGCCCTGGTATTCAGCGACGGCCATGACAGCGGCATTTATACTTGGGATTTGTTATATAAACTGGGCGCCGAATATCAGGCTTTATGGGCTAATTATCTCCATAATCTGGAAGCCGCCGGGTACAACCGCAAAGAACCGCTACAAAACTAACTCCAGCACTGCAGGATGTGTTCCCACGCCGGAGCGTGGGAACGATATTTAATGACATACAGGTACAACAATGACCACTAACACCACCCATTTCGGATTTAAACAAGTCGCCACAGAAGACAAAGTCAATCTGGTCCGCGGCGTATTCGATTCCGTTGCCGGACAATACGACATCATGAACGACCTGATGTCATTGGGCATCCACCGCATCTGGAAGCGCGTTGCCGTGCAACTCAGCAATGTGCGCAAAGGCGAGCAAGTGCTTGATCTGGCTGGCGGCACCGGCGATTTGACCACGCTGTTCGAAAAGCGCGTCGGCGCAGAAGGCCAAATCGTCTTGGCCGATATTAATTCCGAGATGCTACGCACCGGACGCGACCGACTGATCGACAGAGGCTTGGTTGGCAATATCCGCTATGCGCAAGTCAATGCCGAATGCCTGCCCTTTGAGGACAATACTTTCGATTGCGTGTGCATCGCTTTCGGCTTGCGTAACGTCACCGACAAGGATGCCGCGTTGCGTTCCATGCACCGCGTCCTGAAACCCGGCGGCCGCGTCATCGTGCTGGAATTTTCGCATCCGGTCGATAAAATCACCGAAAAGGTCTACGATTTTTATTCATTCAAACTGTTGCCAAAAATTGGCAAAATTGTTGCAAAGGATGAAGACAGTTATCGCTATCTTGCCGAGTCCATCCGCATGCACCCCAAACAGGATGAGCTGAAAAAAATGATGGAAAACGCAGGCCTCGAACGCTGCGAATACTTCAACATGACGCAAGGCATCGTCGCCGTTCATAGAGGATATAAAATCTAGCATGTCCATCAAACCCTTGCTGATTGGCGCACTGGAAGCCACGCTCAATCAATATCTTGCGTTGGATCAGGACAGCGGCTATTTTTTAACGCCGCTGGCCGGTAAAGTCATTGCCGTTACCGTTCAGCCGTTTGATGAAACCATTTACCTGTGCCCGACTACCGATTCCATTCAATGCCTGGATCAGTTTCCCGACCAGGCCGACACCCGCCTGACCGGCTCGATTTGGGCGCTGGGTTTAATGGGGCTGAGCTCAACACCGATGCGCTCGGTTTTCTCCGGCGAGGTAAAGATTGAAGGCGATATGCAAACCGGCCGCAAGTTCCAGGAGCTGTTCGCCAAACTGGACATCGACCTGGAGGAAAAACTGTCGCAGTTCACCGGCGACATTATCGCGCATAAGGTAGCCAATTTTTTTCCGTGCCGGTCAAAATTGGAGCAAAGATTCGCTGGAAACTTTCAGGCTGAATGCCAAAGAATTTTTGCAGGAAGAAACCCGCGATTTGCCGGCAGCGCCCGAAGCGGATATTTTCTATACCCAGGTCGATGAGTTGCGTACCGATTTTGACCGATTGCACAGCAGGATTGATCGTCTGAAAAGTACGTTGCAAAATAAATCTTAATTATTCACCACGAAGGCACGAAGTTTTACCTTATTTTTCTTCGTGAACTTCGTGTCTTCGTGGTGAATTTAAGACTTAAAAACACAGCCCGCCCTACAAACAAAGGTAACTCGTGATCCACCCTAAATTATTATTGCGCCTGATCCATATTAACTGGGTTCTTGTTTTTCACGGCCTGGACGAAATCGTTTTAAAAACTCATTTATTCCGACCTGTCCGTTATTTGGCGGTTTTCTCCCCTCATTTTTGGCTTAGAAACTCATCAGACTCTCGCGGCGCCAGGATTCGGCGCGCACTGGAGGATTTGGGGCCTATTTACGTCAAATTCGGCCAGGCCTTGTCGACCCGAAGAGATCTGTTACCCGATGACATCGCCGATGAACTGATCAAACTACAGGACCGAGTCCCGCCTTTTGCCAACGAACTTGCGCGCAGCATCATCGAAAAAGAACTGGGCATGTCGATCAGCGACGCGTTTGCCGAGTTTGATGCCGAACCGCTGGCCTCGGCGTCAGTCGCACAGGTTCATACCGCCGTCTTGCACAGCGGCGAAAGCGTTGTGGTTAAAGTGCTGCGTCCCGACATAGAAGGTCGCATCCGCTCGGACATAGGACTGCTCTACGAACTGGCCCGTTTTGCCGAGCGCTTCTGGGCTGACGCAAGAAGATTGCGCCCTATGGATGTCGTTGCCGAATTTGAAAGGACCACGCTGGATGAACTCGACCTGGTCAGGGAAGCCGCCAATGCCGCCAAATTGCGCCGCAACTTCGAAAACTCCGACGTCATCTACATACCGGAAATTCACTGGCCGCTAACGCGCCGAAAAGTGCTGGTTATGGAAAGGATTCACGGCATCCCGGTAGGTAACATCGACCAGCTTCGAGAAGGCGGCGCCGATTTTAAATCACTCGCCGAACGCGGCGTGGAAATCTTTTTCACCCAGGTATTCAGGGATAATTTTTTCCATGCCGACATGCATCCCGGCAATATTTTTGTCGATCTACCGGCCAAATATATCGCCGTAGATTTCGGTATCGTCGGCACCCTGTCATTATCCGACCAGCATTATCTGGCGGAAAACTTTCTGGCTTTTTTCAATCGCGACTATCGCAAAGTGGCCGAAATGCATGTTGAATCGGGCTGGGTTTCCGAATCGACCCGGATAGAAGAGTTTGAATCGGCGATACGTAGCGTTTGCGAGCCGATTTTTGAAAAACCGCTGAAAGACATTTCATTCGGCCAATTGTTGCTGCGTTTATTCCAGACTGCGCGCCGTTTCGATATGCACGTTCAACCGCAGCTGGTACTGCTGCAAAAAACCTTGCTCAATATCGAGGGCTTGGGGCGACAGCTTTACCCTGACCTGGATTTATGGCAAACCGCCAAACCTTTTCTTGAAAAATGGTTTCATGAGCGCATCGGCCCTAAAGCCAAAATCGACAAACTGATCAAACAGTTTCCCGACTTTGCCGAGCAATTTCCTGAAATCCCGTCCTTGATTTATAAAGCACTGGACAATGCCGCTCACGCAAAGCAGCATGCAGAAATACAAAACCGGGAATTAATGCTGTTGCGCCAACAAATGGACAACAATCACCGCAGAACGGTCTGGGCGATGCTGATCAGTGCAGTGGTCATCAGTGCGGCGGTGTTGTTCCAATAAAGTCCAGTAACAGATTGCTTATTCACCACGAACGACTGCATGGATGCAGGAGGTAGAGCAATGCAGGAGCAATTGCCGAGACACGAAGGACACGAAGTTTTTCTGGCAGTTTATGTTTTTCTTCGTGGTAAACAATTTGCAAGCCGGACGGGGCATGTTGCCCCGTCCGAAACGTTTTGCGTTGATTAAGTTCAACCGCTCCGCTTGGTGGTATCAAAAGGCATCTTTAATCCTATTTCTTCGTGAACTTCGTGTCTCGGCAACTGCTCCTGCGTTGCTCTACCTCCTGCATCCATGCAGTCGTTCGTGGTGAATGATTACTACGTTTTTCCATATAAATTAAGCAGGTGTAAAAATGGTAACACTGGAAACGCCGATCTGCGATTTCGGCAAGAAAGCGATCGATTTTGAATTGCCCGGCGTTGACGGGCGCACTTGGTCTCTGCAACAGTGCATGGGCCAAAATGGCCTGCTGGTAATGTTTATCTGTAATCATTGTCCGTATGTCAAAGCCGTGCAAGACCGGATAGTCAGGGATGCCCGGGAGCTTAAAGTGCTGGGCATCGAATCGGTAGCGATCATGTCCAACGACACGGCTGAATACCCCGCCGATTCATTCGACAACATGAAAAAGCTGTCCGATCAATTGGGTTTCAGTTTCCCTTATTTGCTGGATGAAACCCAGCAAGTCGCCAAGGCTTACGGCGCTATCTGTACGCCGGACTTTTTTGGCTATAATGCCGATTATGAACTGCAATACCGCGGACGTCTGGATGCCAGCCGCAAGGAAACCGCACCGGAAGGCACCAAGCGGGAATTATTCGAAGCGATGAAACTGGTTGCCGAAACCGGCCACGGACCCAAAGAGCAAATCAACAGCATCGGCTGCTCGATCAAATGGAAGCAGGATTAAGCAAACAGAAATTGTCCACGAAAAACACGAAAGGCACGAAAAATTCCGAATAATTCTCAGGACTCACCTGAGCTTAACAATAAGTCGTAACTACCGACTAACAGGTGAATGTTTGTGTAACAAAACAAACTTACTTTTTGTCTTTTTTCGTGTCGCCTCGGCAACTGCTCCTGCGTTGCTCTACCTCTTGCGTCCATGCAGTCGTAGAGGCGCCTACTTTTGGTTTTCGTGCCTTTCGTGGACAAAATACTTTTTAGAACAAATAAATCAACCCACAACAATGAGAGCGTAATATGTCAATTAAGAGAATGGTAGATCTGGACTTGTCGGGCAAACGGGTGTTAATCCGTCAGGATCTGAACGTACCGGTAAAAAACGGCAAAGTGACCAGCGACATTCGTATCCAGGCCAGCGTACCCACCATTGAAAAAGCATTGGCTGCGGGCGCTGCGGTCATGGTGATGTCGCATCTGGGTCGCCCGGATGAAGGCCAATACGACGAAGAGTCTTCGTTGAAACCGGTCGCCGAACGCTTGTCCGAATTGCTCGACAAGCCGGTCAGACTGGAAAAAGACTGGATCGACGGCATCACCATCCAGCCGGGCGAAGTCGTGCTATGCGAAAACGTGCGCTTTAATGCCGGTGAAGGCAAAAACGACGATACGCTGGGCAAGAAAATGGCGGCGCTTTGCGACGTATTTGTGATGGATGCTTTCGGCACCGCACACAGAGCGCAAGCCTCAACCCACAGCGTAGCCAAATTCGCAGCGATTGCTTGCGCGGGTCCGTTGTTAGCCAGTGAACTGGACGCACTGGGCAAAGCCCTGGAAACACCGGCCAAGCCTCTGGTTGCGATTGTCGGCGGCTCCAAAGTATCGACCAAATTGACGGTGTTAGAATCCCTGTCGGAAAAAGTCGACCAGTTAATCGTCGGCGGTGGTATTGCCAACACCTTTATTGCGGCAGCCGGTTTCCCGGTCGGCAAATCGCTGTATGAAGCCGATCTGATCGATGAAGCCAAACGACTGATTGCCGCGGCCAAAAGCAAAGGTTCCGATATTCCCGTTCCTGTCGACGTGGTTTGCGCCAAGGAATTTTCGGAAACCGCCGTCGCCACCGTTAAAAAAGTGGCCGATGTCGAAGCGGATGACATGATTATGGATATAGGACCGGAAACCGCAAAACAGTATGCCGAGATATTAAAAACCGCCGGCACCATCGTCTGGAACGGCCCGGTCGGCGTATTTGAATTCGACCAGTTCGGCAACGGCACCAAAGCACTGGCGACAGCAATTGCCGAAAGCAAGGCTTTCTCGATTGCAGGCGGCGGCGATACCTTGGCGGCTATCGACAAATACGGCATTAACGATGACGTGTCTTACACATCGACTGGAGGCGGCGCCTTCCTTGAATTTCTTGAAGGTAAAGAACTTCCCGCCGTTTCTGTGTTAAAATCAAAACAATAGGCACAAGACGAAGGGCAAAAGGCGAAAAAACCTTTTGCCCTGAACCTTTCGCCTTTAACCCACTACATCAGGATTAAAAATGGCCAGAGTCACAATCGAAGATTGTTTAGAAAATGTTGAAAATCGCTTCAAACTGGTTTTATTAGCCAGCACCAGAGCGCGCCAACTCAGCCACGGTGCGACTGAATTTGTGCCACGCGGTAAAGACAAGGATACGGTTGTCGCGTTACGCGAAATTGCGGCAGGTCATGTTACGCCTGAAAACGTCGCGCTGCTGCATCGTGTCGGCGAAGCGCACGATCACCAACATAACCCAATGTTCTAATTCGTAGAGCCTATGCTGGAAATAGCGGACACGATCGAGCTGGAACGCCCTCAGGACAAACTGATCCGGCGTTTATGCACGACCTTGTCCGGCTATCTGGATCAATCCCAAATCGACCAATGCGTCCGTGCTTATGAAGTCGGCGCTGATGCTCATGAAGGTCAATTTCGTAAAAGCGGCGAAGCCTATATTTGCCACCCTGTCTCTGTCGCGATCAGCCTTGCTGAAATGCGCATGGACGCCAACGGCATCATGGCCGCCATACTGCATGATGTTATAGAAGATACCCCGGTCAGCAAAAAAGAGCTGGCTGAGCAGTTCGGCACGGAAGTCGCGGAACTGGTTGACGGGGTTACCAAATTAAGCAAAATCGACAGTAAATCACATGCCGAAACGCAAGCGGAAAACGTCCGCAAAATGTTTCTGGCCATGGCCAAGGATTTACGCGTCATCATCGTCAAACTGGCCGACCGGCTGCACAACATGCAGACACTCGGCGTCATGCCGGCTGCAAAAAACGCCGCATCGCCCGCGAAACCCTGGATATTTACGCCCCGATCGCCAATCGCCTGGGCATGAATAATATCCGGCAAAAACTCGAATCTCTGAGTTTTGAAGCGATGTACCCGATGCGCCATGCGGTGTTAAATAATGCGGTAAAAAAAGCGCGTGGCAACCGCCGTAAAATTGTCGACATCATAGAAAACACGATAAAAAATCGTTTGGAACAGGGCGGTCTAAATTGCGACGTGGCCGGACGGGAGAAAAATCTTTACAGCATTTATAAAAAAATGCTCAACAAAAAATCTCCCTGGCCGACGTTTTTGATGTCTATGCGTTCAGAATTTTTTGCGATGACGTCGATACCTGTTACCGCGTTTTAGGTGTCATGCATAATCTGTATAAGCCGATTCCCGGACGCTTCAAGGATTACATCGCTTTGCCCAAAGCCAATGGCTATCAATCCCTGCACTCCATCTTGATGGGACCCTACGGCGTGCCCATTGAAGTTCAGATCAGAACGCATGAAATGCACCGCATGTCGGAATCGGGCATCGCCGCGCATTGGCTGTACAAATCCGATGACGATAATAAAATCGAAAAATTCCAGGATCGCGCCAACGAATGGCTGAGAGATTTGCTGGAGATCCAAAAATCCGCAGGCGACTCGCTGGAATTTATCGATAACCTGAAAGTGGACCTGTTCCCGCAGGAAGTCTTCGTGTTTACTCCGCAGGGTGCCATTATTAAGTTGCCGCGCGGCGCGACCATCATCGACTTTGCCTACGCGGTACATACCGATCTGGGCAACGCCTGCGTTTCCGCCAGAATCGACAAACAGCTGGTACCGCTGCAAACCAAACTGGAAAACGGCGTCACCGTCGAAGTCATTACCGCATCGTGGGCCAGACCCAACCCGCTTTGGCTCAATTATGTGATCACCGCCAAAGCCCGCTCCGGCATTCGCAACTATCTGAAACATTTCAAACAGCAGGAAGCGATTAACCTGGGCCGCCGTTTACTGGAAAAAGAACTGCTGTCCATGCATCTGCATCTGGAAAACATCGACAAAGATAAAATACAAGCCTTGCTCCAGGTCTTGTCCAAACAATCGCTGGATGAATTGCTTGAAGACATAGGACTGGGCAATAAAATGCCGTTTTTGGTCGCCAAGCGCATCGCCCAAGACGATATTAACGCCACCGTCAAGTTAGATGACGGAGACCAGGGCCAAAAGAAACCGCTGGTCATAAAAGGCACCGAAGGCATGGTCATCACCCTGGCAAAATGTTGCAGGCCGATTCCGGGCGATTCGATCATCGGCTATTTCAATCCCGGCAAAGGCATCGTCGTGCATCATCACGAATGCCGCAACAGCAGTGTGGTCAGGAAAAAACAAACCAACTGGCTGGATGTCGAATGGAGTTCGGATGCCGCCGGCGACTTTCCGGTTGAAATCCGCATAGAAATACTCAATCAACGCGGCTCGCTGGCAACCATCGCCTCGACTATTTCCGAACTGAACTCCAACATTGAAAATGTCACCGTCGTCGATCAGGATGACCGCATTAGCGTCGATTTAATCACCTTAACCGTCAAAGACCGGGTGCATTTAGCCAAAATCATGCGTCGCTTGAAAGAGTTATCGATAGTGTTAAAAATTACTCGCGTTAAAGCATAAAGGATTAAAAAATGGCCAAACAAATCATCCAGACAGATAAAGCCCCGCAAGCCATCGGCACCTATTCGCAAGCGGTCAGGGTTGATCGCACGGTTTATCTTTCAGGACAAATACCGCTGGTGCCTGAAACGATGACCATCATCGAGGGCGATATAAGCGCGCAAATCACCCAGGTGTTCGATAACCTGCAAGCCGTTGCAGAAGCGGCGGGCGGCGACTTTTCGGACATCGTCAAGTTGAATGTTTTTTTTGACCGATTTGGCGCATTTCCCGTTAGTCAACGAAATCATGGGGCGTTATTTCCAGCCCCCCTACCCCGCACGCGCCGCTATCGGCGTTGCCGCTTTGCCTAAAGCCGCCGATGTGGAAATGGATGCGATTATGGTTTTAAAGCCCCAGGAATACCCGGCTTGTTGAATGACACTGCATTTACGGATTTAAACGGATGAAAAAAGGCGCAAGGCAAAAGGCGAACAAGCCGTCTTTTACCTTGCGCCTCTAAAATCTTTATGAAGAAGTTCAGTTTTATTAATATGGCCGCATGAAAACTCCGAACGCCCTGAATCAACCGGTCGGCATATTGACTGGGATAGGCGCTCAAACTGCAAACCGTTTGCAAAAACTCGGCCTTTGCACGCTTCAGGACTTGATTTTCCACCTGCCCCTGCGCTACGAAGACCGCACCCGCGTTTATCCGATCTGTTCGCTAAAGCCCGGCATGTCGGTACTGATCAGCGGCAAGATTGAATTTACCGACATTTTACCCCGAGGCCGAAAAAGTTTGATCTGCCGCATCAGCGACGGCACCGGCTTTATCAGCCTGAAGTTCTTCCACTTTTCCGCCAGCCAGCACAACGCGCTGAAACCCGGCACATCGATCAGCTGTTTTGCCGAAGTCCGCTACGGTTTTGCCGGGCTGGAAATGGTTCATCCTGAATACAAGGTCATCGCCAACCCTGACGACTGCATCACCGAAACGCGCTTGACCCCGGTTTATCCGCTGACCGAAGGACTCGGCCAGAATGTCATCCGCAAGGCGGTCAGACAGGCTTTAGACCTGTGTCGCCAGAATCCCGAACTGCTGACCGACTGGATACCCGAGTCGATTTTAGAGCAATGCCATTATCCTAGCCTCGCCGATGCAATCCAGACCCTCCATGCGCCGGACGAATCGGTGTCGATTGAAGCGTTGCAAAACGGCAGCGTACCCGCGCTAAAACGACTGGCCTTTGAAGAACTGCTGACGCATTTTTTAATCTTGAGAACAACCCGGAATAAGACCAAAGCCTGGCAAGCGCCGTCTTTCTCTGTCGGTGCGGAGGGAAAAACAGCCACAGATCATTTTCTCCGTTCCCTGCCGTTTAAACTGACCGGCGCACAGCAACGGGTCATCGCGGAAATTGAAGCCGATTGCCGCCTGCAACACCCGATGATGCGCCTGGTACAGGGCGATGTCGGCTCAGGCAAAACCGTCGTTTCCGCCTACGCGGCATTACTGGCGCTAACCGCAGGTTATCAGGTTGCGGTGATGGCCCCGACCGAATTGCTGGCGGAGCAACACAAGCGCAATTTCAGCATCTGGTTTGAAGGCTTCCAGACCCAAGTAGTGTACTTAACCGGACAACTCAAAGGCAACGCCAGAAAAGCCGTTTTACAAGCGCTGGAGGACGGCACTGCCGGGATTATCATCGGCACTCATGCCTTGTTTCAGGACAGCGTACACTTTCATCGCCTCGGCCTGATCATTATCGATGAACAGCACCGTTTCGGCGTACACCAGCGGCTGGCGCTCAGGGAAAAAGGCCAGCAGGGCAACATCAGGCCGCACCAGTTAGTGATGACCGCCACGCCGATTCCCCGTACCCTGGCCATGCTACAATATTCCGACCTGGACATATCCATCATCGACGAGTTGCCGCCGGGCAGAAAACCGATCGTCACCAGCGTGATTCCCGCCGAACGACGCGCCGACGTCATCGACCGGATTAACGGCTGGGTCGGCAAAAAAAGACAAGTTTATTGGGTCTGTACGCTGATTGAAGAATCGGAGGTTTTACAGTGCGAGGCAGCGGAAAAAACCGCAGAAACACTAACCGAAGCCTTGCCGAATGTGCGCGTTGCCTTGATTCACGGACGCATGAAGTCAGCCGAAAAAGACGCCGTCATGCAGGACTTTAAAAACCACCGCATTGATTTATTGGTCGCCACGACCGTTATCGAAGTCGGCGTCGACGTGCCCAATGCCGGATTAATGATTATCGAAAACCCGGAACGCTTAGGCCTGTCCCAACTGCATCAATTGCGCGGCCGGGTCGGTCGCGGCAGTGACGACAGTTATTGCCTGCTGATGTACCAAGCGCCTTTGTCCGATACCGCCCGTCATCGTCTGGGAGTGTTACGGGACAGCAACGACGGCTTTGTCATTGCCGAAAAAGATCTTGAGTTACGCGGCCCCGGCGAAGTCATGGGCACCCGGCAGACCGGGCAAATGCATTTCAAGATTGCCGATTTGGCCAGAGACTCCGATTTACTGGACACCGTTCAACAGATCGGCGACAGCTTTTTCACCCACTCGCCCCAGGCCATCCAACCCTTATGCGATCGCTGGCTGGGCGCATCTACCGAATATTCCGAGGTTTAATCCAGTTGCCTACCAAGAGCTTTTTATTTAACCGGGAACCCTTATGGCTGGAAAACCGCTCAGGCACACGCCACACCCTGCCTGAAAACGTCCAGTCATGGACCTATGAACCGGGATCGCTGACCCAGCGTCTGCGCAATTATTACGGCGATGCGATTGGCGTTAAGATTCTGCTGCAACAATGGAACACGCCATTCTTAAGCGAACGCAGATCGCTTAAATTACACGAAAACAAATACAGTTTGATCCGTGAAGTGTTGCTCCACGCCGACGGCAAGCCGCTGATTTTAGCCCGAACCATCATCCCGGCAAGAACCATCAAAGTGGCTAAAAGCAACCTGGCTCATCTGGGCAGCCGCCCGTTGGGGGAAGTGATTTTTTCCTATCCGAAACTCGAACGCATCGAAATGGATGTCACCTTGGTTGACGCGCCGACCTGGACGCAGCCTGCGATAGAGGAAGGCCATATCCTCCAGCCGATATGGGGCAGAAGAACCGTCTACTCTATTGCGCAACGGCAAATGCTGGTGAGTGAGTTTTTTTTACCGGGGGTTTTGGAGATTTTTTAGATTGGATGCCTCAGTCGGCATTAACATAAAAGATAGCACCACGAAGACACGAAGTTCACGAAGAAAAAACAAAACAACAATAAAACCGGGACGAATCGAGAAAATAGCCCTATAAGCCGGAAACGCCACCTCGCGCTACGCTTGGGTGGCCTTATTCCGGCCTACGCAGCATTCGCAATAACAATCGCCCGTTTCGGCGCAGGCAAACCTTCGCAAGTCAGTTGCGGGTTTTCCGCATCCAGAAAATCTTTTAGTGAATGGAACGTCATCCATTCCGTAGTCCGCTGTTCTTCAATGCTGGTTACGGTGACATCCACCAGCCGGATATTTTTAAAGCCGCAGCGCTTTAACCAGCCGATCAGGGTGTCGCAGCTGGGCAGGAACCAGACGTTGCGCATTCTGGCGTAACGGTCTTCGGGCAACAAAACTTGGCCCAAGCCGCCGTCGATAACCAAGGTTTCCAATACCAGCTCACCGCCGGGTTTCAAGCAGTCTCTTAATTCCATTAGATGATCGATCGGCGAACGGCGATGGTACAGCACGCCCATCGAAAATGCCGTGTCGAATGCCTTGAGGCCGTAAGGCATGTCTTCAATGCCCATCGGCAAGACGTAAACCGGCGCTTCGCCATACAGTTTTCTAACCAGCTGAAACTGCATCACATTCAGCATCATGGGGTCGATACCGATCACTGTTTTTGCACCGGCTCCCAGCATGCGCCAACAATGATAGCCATTGCCGCAGCCTACATCCAATACCAAGCGATGCTCTAACGGCGCGATATGGTTTTTCAGTCGGTTCCACTTCCAGTCCGATCGCCATTCGGTGTCTATGTGGATGCCGAACAAGTTGTAGGGGCCTTTACGCCAGGGATGCAGGGCTTTTAACTGGCTGTGTAGGGGTGACTTTAGTCGCCCTGAGCGAATGAATTCGCCCCCACAATACTCGTCCACGCTGCCTATTTGCACCGTATCGGCATCCAACAAGCGTTGTGCGGTAGGCAATTCCGGCACGCTATCGACCAATGCCTGCCACTCAGCTAAATTGCCATGTTTGGTTGGGTCAAAACCCCGTTCAAGCTGCTGCGGCAGTATCTCTGCCCAGGCTTCGGCTTTGGCATCAACCAGCGCATTATATAAGGGTTGGTAATCGATCATTTCAGTGCAATGATCGAGGCAAAGTTGAAGTATTGAAACCAGACTTCGGCGCTGCTGAAACCGACTTGCCGCAAGCGGTTTTGATGCCGGGCAAAGGTTTCAGGAATCAACACATTTTCCAGCGCTGTGCGTTTTTGGCTGATTTCAAGATCGCTGTAGCCTTGCGCCTTTTTAAATGCGTGATGCATTTCTGTCTGCAATTCCTGCTGCCGATCATCGTCGAATTTGAGTTTTTCCGACAGGATTAAAATACCGCCGGGCAAAAGTCCTTGGTAAATTTTTTGCAAAAGAACAATCCGGTCTTCCAGCGGGATAAACTGCAAGGTAAAGTTTAAAACCACCACCGAGGCATTTTCAATCGCAACCTCGCGAATGTCTGCGCACAATACCTCGACTGCAACCGGCGCTTGGTCTTTTTGTAAAATTTCCTTAAAGCGCGTCACCATCGCCTCGGAATTATCAACGGCAACGATGCGGCAGTTTTCAGTTTCAATCTGGTGACGCATCGATAAGGTCGCAGCGCCCAGAGAGCAACCCAGATCGTAGCAGACGCTATGCTCACGGGCAAAGCGCCCGGCCAAAAGACCTATCGCGGAAATAATTGCGCTATAGCCGGGAACGGATCGTTGAATCATGTCCGGGAAGACGCTGGTTACTGTTTCGTCAAATTTAAAAGCGCCGACTTCGCCAATGGGGCTGGCATAAATGGAGTCTTTTGGAAAAGTCATGGATTAAGAAACAAAAATCGGGCGGGGGGAAAGGCTAGGGAATGAGCAAGGGCGACAGATCGCCCTTGCGGGGTAACGTGTTTTCTCAATGAATCAGGAATTCGCTGCCGGTTTTGCTGCCAATGCTTCGGCATTCCGTTTAACCAATCCTTCAATAACTGCGTTTAATGAACCTTTGGTTTGAACTTCATTGGTAAAGGTGCTTCGATAGTTGGTCACCAGGCTCACGCCTTCAATCATAATATCGTAGGCCTTCCATTCGCCGTTGCTCAGCAGCATTCGGTAATTAACGCCGATAGGCTGTATACCGGGTTGTAACACTTCGGTTTTTACAACCACTTTTTTCTCATCGCTGCCCATTTCGATAGGCAGGAAACGGACCGACCAGTCGTTAAATTCTACAAAAGCGCGAGAATAGGTTCTTACCAACAGCGTTTGGAATTCATGTTTAAAGCGCTCACGCTCATCAGTAGTCGCTGTTTTCCAGATTTTCCCCAAAACCAGTTCCGA
>Ga0160179_114829_pt1 | contig 13999 bp, 12 predicted proteins | sample met4stb_2_FD_108558 | JGI IMG/M metagenome (GOLD analysis project Ga0160179, IMG submission 108558) | Synthetic bacterial communities of pure cultures from sediment of Lake Washington, USA, under low oxygen conditions - MT... | ecosystem: Engineered > Modeled > Simulated communities (microbial......
CAATAATTGCGCGGTGTCTTTTTCGGAGGAAAGTGCAATACCGATGTCAGTTAACTTTTCAACTTGGCCAATGATTTTTTGTAAATCGGCGGAAAGTCCGTTACCTATAGCGGCAATTTTTTCAAACGGGGTGATGGTCTTTTGCGTAGTCATGTACTAAGTACGGCGGTTTTAGGGAGTGTTCATTCAACTATAGATCATGTGTGGTAACGACGCAAAAATAGATTGTCGTTTATTCAATTTAAGTTGGAAGGCTTTTAAAGTGAATGGATTAACCATGACCGGTCTTTGACGTTGCATCAAAAGGGTAAGGTTTTTACGAAGCTTGCAGCAGAAATGACATAGACTTTCCAGTCGATTATTCAATATCAGTCATTAGTGTCTTAACATGAATGGCAACACTGGCCGCTAACGCCTTGAGATTATAGCCGCCTTCCAACGCCGAAATAACCCGGCCTTTGCAGCAGTGGTCGGCAACGCTCATTAGTTCTTGAGTAACCCATTTAAAATCATTTTCAACCAGCATGATGGACGCTAACGGATCATCCTTATGGGCATCGAAACCGGCTGAAATCAGCAATAGCTCAGGTTTGAAAATTTTCAGTGCGGGCAAAATAATGTGGGTGTATTTTTGCCTGAACTCAATGCCGGAGTCGCCTGCAGCCAGCGGCACATTGATAATGTTGCCGACACCCGTTTCTGCGGGATGTCCGGTGCCGGGATAATGCGGCATTTCATGACTGGACGCGTAGAGCACATTGGGCTGATTGTAAAAAGCCGCCTGTGTGCCGTTACCGTGATGGACATCAAAGTCAACAATGGCGATACGTTCCAGTTGATACTGTTGACGCGCATAATTAGCCGCAATCGCTATATTGTTAAACAGGCAAAATCCCATTGCCAGTTGGGGTTCTGCGTGATGGCCCGGTGGGCGTACGGCACAAAATGCATTGTCCGCTTTGCCGGTCAAGACTTTATCAACGGCATCGCAAACAGCGCCAACCGCGCGAAAAGCGGCTTGTTTTGATCCGGGCGACAGCACCGTATCATGATCCAAATAGTGTTCGCCTTGTTCGGGGATGGCTTCAAGAATGGCGTCAATATGGAACTGTGGATGAATCAGCCTGATTTGCCGCTCTGTACCGAGTGGCGGAGATTGCCGGATTAAACCTGAGAACTCCGGTGCTGATAATGCCTTTTCTATACTTCTGAGCCGGTCAGGGCATTCAGGGTGTCCAATGCCTGTTTCATGAAAAAGGAAATCAGGGTGACTGTAATAAAGTGTCCTCACAAAAGCCTCGCTGTAGAGTCTTCCAGTAAAAAAATAGGCATTATCGTGGGGTGTTGCCGCTATTTAAGATGAGCCAACTCTAAATGCCCGGCTAATTCATTTTAGCAGGTTCAGCCATATTCAGCTTGTATCCAAAACCTTTGACAGTCAAAATCCATTGCGGGTTATTCGGGTCATTTTCAATTTTTTTTCTTAATAGGTGCATGTACTGATAAAGATCCGATTTGGTTGCCCGGTTATTATCAGGCCAGAGATGGTTGATAATTTCGTCGGTCATAAATACGCGGTCAATATCCTTCGCCAGCAATTCGAAAAGTTCGAATTCTTTACGTGTTAAATTCAATAACTTCCCGTTAAAAAAGACAGATTTGGATCGTTGGTCAATCTGAAAAGGTTCGACCGTAAAGCAGTCAGTGTCATCATTATTCGGCATGTTTTTATTAGCGGGATGATTATTGCCGGGGACCTTGTTTTGCTGATTAAGCATTAACAGCCTGCGATCATTAGCAGTCCGCCTCTCACGATTTCTTTTTTCCTGGATAAAGAGATGATGGTGCTTGAATTTGCTGTGCAGATAATCGTTCAGTTGATTGATATTAAGAGGGGCATCTAAAGTTGTGTCAACCCAGCAAGCCGGGTCCTCTCCTGAATTGGCCGCGTTATTAACGTCACGTAAATAACATACCGGAATTTGATGTTTAATACTCATTTGACGAATCAAGTCGAAGTTATTTTTTTGGGCTCGATCTTGGGCCAAACCAGTAGCAAGAATAATTATATTCGGCTGCATCTGAATCATTGTATTAATTGATTCCGTGTCGGCGGATGTTTCAAAAATCTTATAGCGATGTGCCTGGCAATACCCTTTTAATAAGCCAGAATGATAGGGGTCATCACTAATCAGTCCAATCCGAAAATCTGTATTCATATGAGTCCTCGTAAAATCCGTTAAAGTGAACAGACACAGGGTCTGAATGGACGGAAAATAAAAATAATTTATTTGCAAACGATAAAATAAAATACAAGTCTTAAAAGTTACAATAAATTAGCACGTTACAATAAACATTATCACAGAATTTACGTGATATACAAGGTTGATTATTCCAAGGTGCTTGGTATTAGTAATACTACGTACCGAAGAATTAATTAATTTAAATAGAAGGTTATCTGATAATTAATTACAGTTTAAGTCAGTAGTATTGATTCCTGATAATTCGTTTAAAAATAGTGTTATTACAGGCTAATAATTTCTACTACTTGATAAGTATTACCACGTATTTTGTTTGTGTTGTTGCTTTGTTAGGGTTGATAATTGAAACCGGACAAAAATATTATTACTGGTTTTGTTTGAAGTAAAGTCATCAAAACTCGTTACAATCAACATACCTTAATGCCTTATTAAAAAAATTACGGTCAGCTGCTTATGAAAATTGCCATCATCGGAACAGGTCGTGTCGGTTCCACTCTTGCTTATGCCCTGGTAATAAAACAGGTTTGCGACCATCTGGTGATTGCCGGTCGTACCTATGAAAAAGCCAGAGGAGATGCTTTGGATTTGCAGCACACATTGGCTTTTTGCTCACGACCCATGCGCATCGAAGGGTGTACTAATGAACTGGTAAAGGATGCCGATATTGTCGTCGTTACGGCATCGGTTGCGGCTGATGGGGAGGTTTTGACCTCCCGCCTCCAGTTGGGCGAAAAAAACACATCATTGTTCAGAGAGCTGATTCCCGTATTGGCTGCCAATAATCCCAATGCCGTATTCGTCATCGTGACCAATCCGGTCGATGTAATGACTTATGCGGCCTGCAAACTATCCGGTTTTGCGGCCAATCGAGTGATGGGCGTCGGAACGCTGGTTGATTCCGCCCGATTTCGTGCCTTGCTATCGCAGGAAGAGCATATTCATCCTGACGATCTTCGCGCCTATATTCTGGGCGAGCACGGCTCCAACCAATTACCTATACTGAGTAGCGCGGAAGCGGGAGGCGAACCCCTCGGCGACACACCCATTCATCGACAGTTATTCGCCCAGGTTACCGAAGCCGGTTTTGAGGTTTACCGCCTCAAAGGTTATACCAATCACGCCATCGCCACAGCAACATGCATGGTTATTGAAGCTGTCGTTTTCGACGAATACCGCACCATGCCTCTTGCCACCTGGTTTGACGACTGGATGGGCATTCGGGATAACTGCTTCAGCATTCCGGTGGTGGTAGGGCGTAGCGGCATTATCCGCCATTTGCACCCTGAGCTGAACGACAGCGAACAGCAAACCCTGCGAACTGCAGCGACCGCTATCAAAAGCGCCATTATTTCATTGATACCCGATTTGGTGGACGACAGCCGCATCGATACTTGAGCCCACCTTTTTTAAGCATGCTTCTCATCCCACGCCATGCTTCACCCAATGGTTCCTGCAATCACCATTCTAATGTCGTAAAGTTAATGGCAACCTCCCAACCGTCGCCTGATTTATCTGCGCGCACCACCCTGCCTTCACAGCGAACACGGATTATAGTCCTGCCCATTTTTTGCATGAGAATGAAGCATCGCAGCATTAAATTCGGCTCAAGCGCACTATCCGTCGTAAAGCAAACTCCAGTAGTGCTCAGGTTGCGTGTTACGCCCGTACCTGAATCAAGTTCAACGGTACAAAAGGTAGGATAGCGCCCGGCTAATCGATTTTCTTTGTTGTTATTCATATCTCTCGTTCCACTTGATGATTATGTTGGGTAGGGTGTTGGACATAATACAAGGAGGCGGTAAATTAGCCCTGCTTGTCAATGTAATCGTGCCCGGAGGAAACCCAACCCAAAATTTCTGCGGATATTAGACTTTTTTTATTTACAAGACAATGGCGTTGTTTTGGTGCTGTACGTGTTTGTAGGATAGGGAATGCCGCTTATTTAATCAATAAGCGCTATTACTTATCAGGTGAGCCTATTATTCAATTTATCGCCAATATTGCGGCTAAGCATCGAGTTTTTGAAGCGGGCCTTGAATGCTTAATGTTCGTCTCAGCGGGATAATTGCCTGAATAATGGCTTTATTTTTCCGTCGCCCTTGAGATAAATCGCTGACAAATGATTGATCAATCTTGAGCTTGTCTATAGAAAAAGTGTCTAATCGCGCTGAGAGAAGAATATCCGGCACCAGAGCCGTCAATAGCAATTGATAACCCGGCCGCCATTCTCATTGGCTTCGTCGGCAGAGTACGCGTAACCTTGGGAAAAGCTTTTTAGCTGAAGCGATGCTTTATCTGTCAGCGCCGTGTTGTATTTAAGGTTGCCGAAAAACTGCCGGTCGACGGCGTGAAAATCCGGATCGTTGAACAGGGCATCCAAAAAATGCAGTCGGCACCCGTTTGAAACGGTCGACAAAACCGCCGTTCAGGGTTAATACTTCAAACTGAATCCGTTTTTTCGCTTGAACCGGACTCATCCTGTATTGTAAAGAGACTGAGACTTACTTATTTTATGCGAATTAGGTAAAATCAATCAGCTGAAGCTACCCTGGTATTTTGAAAAGAGGACTTTAGATTTACCGGTAATACCATTCACCAACAGGATTTTTTACATCATTACAAGGGAAGCCTTCAATCATCCATTCGTTCCCCATTAACAAATGGGCACTCTTTTTGTTGTGTACCGTGTGCGTACCTATTTTTTGCATAAAACATGTCGATTACTGAAATAAGCTCCGAAACCAAGCGTCGTAGAACCTTTGCCATTATTTCCCACCCGGATGCGGGTAAAACCACCATCACCGAAAAACTATTGCTGTTCGGAGGCGCGATTCAGCTGGCAGGTTCGGTAAAAGGCCGAAAAGCGGCGCGTCATGCGACTTCCGACTGGATGGAAATGGAAAAGGAGCGGGGCATTTCGGTAACCACCTCGGTGATGCAGTTCGAGCATAAAGACTGCATTATTAACCTGCTCGATACCCCAGGCCATGAGGATTTTTCCGAGGATACCTACCGCACCTTGACCGCGGTTGATTCGGCACTCATGGTAATCGACGTTGCCAAAGGTGTTGAAGACCGCACCATCAACCTGATGGAAGTGTGCCGTTTGCGTACCACGCCGATTCTGACCTTTATCAACAAACTGGACAGGGAAGGGCGCGAACCTATCGAATTGATGGACGAGGTCGAGAATGTCCTGAACATCAAATGTGCGCCGATGACCTGGCCTATCGGCATGGGCAAACGCTTTAAGGGTGTTTATCATCTGTATAAGGATGAAATCCACCTGTTCAGCGCCCAACATGGCGGCAAGATTGCCCAGGCTGAAATCATCAAAGGCCTGGATAACCCGAAGCTGGACGAACTGCTGGACGACCAAGCCCAAGAACTCAGGGATGAAATCGATTTGGTCAAAGGCGCAAGCCATGAATTCGATCTTGAAGACTATCTGGCGGGCAAGCTAACGCCGGTATTTTTCGGTTCGGCGATCAACAATTTCGGGATTATCGAATTGCTGGATGCGTTCGCTGAATATGCGCCGTCACCCAGACCCCGAGAGGCAGAGCAGCGCACGGTATTACCGGATGAACCGGCGTTTAGCGGCTTTGTGTTTAAAGTCCAGGCCAACATGGACCCGTCTCATAGAGACCGGATCGCCTTTTTAAGAGTGTGTTCCGGTAAATTCGACAAGGGCATGAAAGTTCATCATGTGCGTATCGGTAAAAATATCCAGGTTGCCAACGCCATTACCTTCCAGGCCGACAGCCGGAAAAGCGTCGAAGAAGCGTACCCCGGCGACATCATCGGTTTGCATAACCACGGCACCATTCAGGTCGGCGATACCTTTACCCAGGGCGAAACGCTTAAATACGGCGGTATTCCTTATTTCGCGCCGGAATTATTCCGTCGCGTGGTGTTAAAAGACCCGTTAAGAGCCAAAGCTCTGCAAAAAGGACTGGTGCAGTTGACCGAAGAAGGCGCGACCCAGTTGTTCAAACCGTTAAAGAACAACGACCTTATTTTAGGCGCGGTCGGTGTTTTGCAGTTTGACGTCACCGCATTCAGGCTTAAAAGCGAATACAACGTCGAATGCGTTTATGACGCCATCCCTATCTCGGCCGTGCGTTGGGTCAGCTCCGATAAACCGGCCAAGCTGGAAGAATTCAGAAACAAAGCATTCGACAATCTGGCCGAAGACGGTGGCGGTTACCTGGTTTATGTCGCCAACAGTCGGGTCAACCTGCAACTGACCGAAGAGCGCTGGCCGGATATTAAATTCAGTGCGACGCGGGAATTGTAGAATTGATCGGGTCTGGGTTGCACTCATTCAGACCCAACCAGCTTTACGGTTCAAAATATATTCAATTGGTAGGGAGAACTTGGGCGTTCGCGAATGACACAGTTCGGCCATCAACTGCCGGTCGCGACTGGCAGCTTTGTGGCGATGAATATGACGTAATGAAGCTCGGCAATGTGCCAACAGCCGAGCTAACGTAAGGTGGTCAACCTTGTAGTCTCTTTCATGCGAGCAAGCCGCTGGATATGAGAAATTCAAGAGCCCTCCTTGTGCTTACAGGAAAGCGCAAGGAGAGCACGACTAAAGTGCTAGTGAGGTTTCAACTGCGACATTGCCTGTCTGACGTAGCCAAGTAAACGCTGGTCTATTCCAGATCCATCCAACAACTCTGGATGCTGTGCCATTGCTTCGCGTAGCTTTACCTGAGTCTCGGGGTCGTCACCCGCATAAGAACGTACGATTTCCATCCAGTGCAAAGTGAGTTGGCGTACTCGTGGATCATCCGGAGCGATACCGTCTTCCATATGCTGGAACACTTCAGCGATCAATGCGGGAAACTTTCCTGTGCTACTAGTGTAGTTCTTACGCAGAAACCCCATTTCTTGCGGCGAAAGGTACTTTTGATAGATCACGTATTTTGTCTCAGCATAAGCTTGCTGAACGTAGAAAATCATATCAAGTGTAACACCGGTCTGAGTCTGCGCACTTGGTTCGTTGAAATGCATCATATTGAGCTTTGCCAGCAAACGTGGATCTCCATGCGAATCACGCATAAGCATTGTCATCCAGCGTTTCGCCAAAGTCTGTGCGCTGGGGCTTTGAGATGGAACCTTCATTTCCATTGCCTCGCGCACCGACTCAATCAACTCAGCCCACTCAGCAACGGTGGTATTATCGGATGTGCTCAATAAGCGGAAACGCTTCTGCTCTTCCTTCGTAAAGTATTTATCGTACATATTCATCATCTCCAGAGTCATTAGCCATTCGGCAAGCTCCGGTTCCTCTCCCCGCTGCAACTGACCCTGCAACTGGGCCAAACGGTCGCGCAGTATCGTGCTTTGCGCGATCTGGCTATCCAGCATTTGAATCTGCTGATCGACGATAGAAGAGAGGTGAGTACCGGGGTTTGCCAACACAATTCCGATATTGGCCAACGACAAACCGAAACGCCGCAATGCCTGTATCTGATGCAGACGTGCGATGTCTTTGCGGTTGTAAAGTCGATAGCCGCTGTCGGAGCGCGCAGAAGGCGTGAGTAAACTGATAGCGTCGTAGTGGTGAAGCGTGCGCACAGTCAGCCCGCAATGTTTAGCAAGCTTTCCCACTTTAAGTAACATCGAATACTCCTTTCTTCATACGTTTGGCAAGGTTAATGGCTGACGTAACGTAAGTGTCAAGCGAATTTTGTCGCCGTCAATTTATTTAACATAAACCACACTTATGTGAAATGTTTGTGTAAAGACAATATAGAAATGCCTTGCATCGGCTCACATTTGACCGTCCGGTTAGGAGCAGAGAATTTATAAAGCTCAGCGGCAGGTTTGGGTCGAAAGCTGCCGTAGCTGAATCGTAGCTATGATGGCAGTTGGGTTGTCTGCTATTTGACAATCAACTATTTGGGTTACGATGTTGGTTAACGATAAAGCCGCTAACTCAACATACCTACGCATTATCATCAAACAGTTTTTTCCCGGTCAGTTGATGCGGATGCGCCGCTTGCGCTTTCTGAGCGCCGTCGTGGGCGTCCATGTGCCCCGTTTTTAATCCTGATTCTTCAAGCTGGTTTTTCAAATAATCAAGGTTGTGTTTGATAAGCTCTGTCGTTTGCGTGTTTTGGCTTTTGAAAAAGGTATTGATAGCATCATTTCGATAGGAAACCATACAATGAATGGTACCCAGTCCCGGCGGCGTAATGGTGATATTAACCGACCAGTCGCCGCTGCCGGATTGCTTTTTGTTTTCCCTGTCACGCTGTATTTCAATCTTGACCGTTTCGGCCTGTTGCCGATCAATGAAGGGAATATCGATGACCCATAGTTGCTTTGGGCTGTCTTCCTTAGGCAAGGACAGCAATTGATCCAGCACTAGCTTGGCAACGGTGTTTTCGGTCTTATTTTGCAGGTTTTTGAGCAGGTCAATATCGGTTTTATTTAATGGCTGCTCGCCTTGGGTAGCCAGTTCCTGTTTTAAGGCGTGAATAAATTTAAGCAAATTGGCTTTAAAATCATCGGCGCCCAAAACGTTTGTTTTGGCGGTACCGCTTTCGCCCTCTACGGTGAGGGGCAGGTTTAACTTTAAAGCGGCTAATTCGGTTTCGGCAATAGGCGTTGTATTAGTGGCCAGTTGTTGAAGAACGGGGGTGTTAAGCAACGGCTGTTTTTGCGTCAGGTTCTGTAATATTTCAGCGGCAATGCGCTGTAATGATTGAGGCACGCTTTCATTTTTTATCAGTTGCGGTAATTCTTTAATTAATTCAGCTTGAATCAGTGCAGGCGGCAGTTTGGCCTCAAGGAACAGTCCCGAATTGGCAATTGCCAGCTTAAGTCCCTGACTGGTGACCAACTGCTCTTTTGGCGGCAGGTTTTGCACTATTTTTGCGGCAATATCTTTTAGGGCTTGAGGAACGCTTTCATTTTTTAACAGTTGCGGCAAATCTTTTATTAACTGATTTAAAAAGATCGGCGACGCTTCATGTCGCGGTAGAAACTGCTTTATAAACTCGGCTACCTTGGCCTCGGGAATATGGGGGGCGGCAGGAATAATCTTAAATTCCGGCGTGGTTCCTGGTTTGACGATTTCCAGGTTCAGGTTTTGCCCGATTTTTAAATCCGAAGGCGCATTGGTCAGTTGAGTTCGATCAATAGTGATAACAGCAATTTGTTTATTGCCGGTATTCGCTGTCGATGGGTTAAAAACCTGTAGCTGAATTTTATTGCCGATGATGCTGATTATCTTTGCGTCCAAAAGCTGCTTTACGGACGATGGGGAGGCGACGTTATCCTGTTTCTCGGTGATTGTCAGTCGACCGGTTGCGACATCTTTTGCAGTCGGCCGCATCGGTTCCCTGACGCTTGCGGCACTCCCAGCATCCCTGGTAGTCGGTATTAACTTTAAGCGCAATTCAATGGCTTGGTTTTTTAGTTCGGGTAACGGATCGAGAACCTTAAATTCGATGGAAGGCGCTATTTGAGTCACCTGAATTTTCAAATCCTGCCCAGGGCTTAACGTAACCGGCTGGTTGCTTTGTACGCTGACGTCCTTGCCGCCCAATGACAAGGTAATCGCATTTTTTGCCGCTTGTATCTCGGCGTTGATCACTTTTACGTCAAGCTGTTGACCGACTTTCAGGTTTAAGGTGTTCTCCAACAGCCTGTTGGGAGCTGACAGGGACTGGGTGTTTAGTAGCGAGTTAATGTCCATTAAGCCAGCATTTGCCGAATATGCTCGATTTCATCTTTGGCAGTATCCAGTATATTGATGCTGTCGTTTGCATCCAAATGTCCGGCCAGCTTTTTATAAGCGGGTAGGGCATCTATTTTGGGTATTTTTTTTATATCAACTTTCCCGATAAAACTGTGCAACTGCGAAATCATCACGATGTCTGCGTAATTGGCCGGGTTACTGTTATTGCGAAACCAGTTTTCGGAATTAATCACCACCTCTTCAAAATCCTCAGGAAAATCCCAGTGACGAATGATTTGCACGCCAATATCTGCGCGTAATTCCTTGACCGTTTCTACAAGGTCTTTTGGATTAGCAAGAATATCGGGATGGTTATCGGCATAAGTCAAAATGGGTACGATGCCAATATCATGAATCAGTCCGGCCAGCATGGCCCGATCGGGGTCGAATCCGGGAATTTTATGGGCGAAAACGGCGCTGATGGAGGCAATGTAACTGCTGTGCGCCCATAACTCGGCCATTTTTTTGACGGATAACGTGGGACTTGGCGTTAAATACCGATTTCATCGCAAACGCAGTGATAATGTCCTGGGCCGTTTTCAATCCCAATCGGGTTAGCGCTTCGGGACAGCTTTCAATTTTTTTTCGCCCCATATATAAAGGGCTGTTGGCGATTTGTATCAGCCTGGCTGTGATTGACGGATCAATTTGGACTATGCGGGCTATTGAGGAAGTGCTGGATTTATCGTCATTAATGGCGCGGCGGATTTTAAAAGCGACATCCGGGATAGTCGGCAGCATCAGGTCATCGGATTGCATATGCCGATAACAGTCCGTCAAAAGTTTGTTTTTAGCCAAACTTGCGGTGACATTGTTAAGGTTGTTGTTGGTTTGGCCCATGTTGTGTCTACTTAATATTCAAACAAGCTCGCAAAGTTTAGTTTAAAATTCGTCTATTCGTCGAACCGTATTACAGCTATCTTACTTTGTACAGCAATGAAAACAACGCCATCTGAAATTTTAACAACTTTATCAACCATTCGCGACTACATTCGCTGGGCCGCCAGCCGTTTTACCGAGGCCAAAGTGAGTTTCGGTCATGGGACTACAACTGCGCTGGATGAAGCGGCGGCCCTGGTTTTACATACCATTCATCAGCCCTATAATCTGGCCGATGCGTATCTGGAAAGCGTTTTAACGCTGACCGAACGCCAGGCCGTGATCGATATGATCGACAGACGCATCAACGAACGCATACCGGCCGCTTATTTGACCCATGAAGCCATTTTTGCGGGTCTGTCGTTTTATGTTGACGAGCGGGTGCTGGTACCGAGATCGCCTATTGCCGAATTAATCGAACAGCGTTTTGCGCCTTGGGTCGATGAAGAGCAAGTCGTCCGCATTCTGGATTTGTGTACCGGCAGCGCCTGCATCGCCATAGCCTGCGCTTATGCCTTTGCCGACGCTTACGTCGATGCGGTGGATCTATCGGCGGATGCGCTGGCCGTGGCGGAGCTGAATGTCGCCAAGCATCAACTGGCCGACGCGGTGACGCTTTACCAGTCGGATTTGTTTAAAGAACTGCCCGATACGCGCTACGACATCATCGTCAGCAATCCCCCTTACGTGTGCCTTGAAGAATGGGAACAATTACCCGCAGAATTTCGCGCCGAGCCTGATATGGGCTTTAAAGGCGGACACACTGGGCTGGACATTGTTTTGCGCATTCTGGTCGATGCCGACCAATATCTGGCAGAGCAGGGGATTCTGGTTGTGGAAGTGGGCAGCAGCGCGGAAACGTTGCAGAACGCTTTCCCCGATGTGCCTTTTTACTGGCTGAGTTTTGAGCGCGGCGGCGATGGCGTGTTTTTGCTGACGGCCGAACAGGTCAGTCAATATAACGAATTATTTTTAGCGGCTTTAGATTAGATATGTCTGGAAATTCAATAGGAAAATTATTTACCGTCACCTCGTTTGGCGAAAGTCACGGCCCGGCTATAGGTTGCATCGTTGATGGCTGTCCTCCGGGAATGGCCTTGAGCGAAGCCGACTTGCAGGAAGACCTGGATCGCAGAAAGCCCGGCACATCACGGCACACCACCCAGCGGCGTGAAGCCGATGAAGTTAAAATCCTGTCCGGCGTGTTTGAAGGCAAAACCACCGGTACGTCGATTGGGCTGTTAATTGAAAATACCGATCAACGCTCCAAGGATTATTCCAAGATCGCCGATACCTTCAGGCCGGGTCATGCGGACTATACCTATCAGCACAAATACGGCATCAGGGATTATCGCGGCGGAGGGCGCTCATCGGCTCGCGAAACAGCCATGCGTGTTGCGGCGGGCGGCATCGCCAAAAAATACCTCAAGGAACAGGCGGACATAGAAATACGCGGTTATCTATCGCAGCTGGGTCCGATAAAAATCGAGAAAGTCGATTGGACGATCATCGACAGCAATCCTTTTTTCTGCCCGGATGCGGATAAAGTGGCTGAAATGGAAGCTTATATGGATGCGTTGCGCAAGGAAGGCGAATCCATCGGCGCGAGAATTGAAGTGGTCGCAACGAATGTTCCGCCGGGGTTGGGCGAGCCTGTTTTTGATCGTCTTGATGCCGACTTGGCTCATGCCTTGATGAGCATTAATGCGGTAAAAGGCGTGGAAATCGGCGACGGTTTTGATTGCGTCAACAGCAAAGGTACCCAGTTTCGCGATGAAATCACCCCGGACGGTTTTTTAAGCAATCATGCCGGCGGTATTTTGGGCGGTATTTCCAGCGGTCAACATATCACTGCAAGCATCGCTTTAAAACCAACTTCCAGCCTGCGCCTGCCGGGCAGAAGCATCAACCTGCAAGGCGAGGCTATTGATGTGGTCACCGAAGGCCGTCACGATCCCTGCGTAGGCATACGCGCAACGCCGATTGCCGAAGCGATGATGGCGATAGTGATCATGGATCATTTGTTGCGTCATCGGGCGCAAAACATCAACGTGCAATCGGGATTGCCTGTTTTAAGATAAGTATTTATTTCACTCCCACGCCCTGCGTTACTGTCATTAAGTTAAGAGACCAGTCCCTTCTCCCACCGGGAGAAGGTTAGGATGAGGGGATCAAATAAAGCATTTACTTGTTTTTATTCCCCTCACCCCGCCCCTCTCCAACAGGAGAGGGAGATTTTTTCCTTAGCTTAATGGCAGTGACATGCGGCGCCGCGAATAACGCAAATATCCGAAACGCAGATGGCAAAAACATGGGACCCAACGCGTCCACCAAGGCATTTTCACGCAACGCGTTTGTCGTTATACACAAGTCTATGGGAAGACCGTCATTCCGGCAGGGATTCATGTCAGGCTATCCTGCCTGACACCCTTTGGGTTAATGCAAATCCGTTCCAGACGGATTTGTGCCGGAATCCAGATTACATGGACGTATTTAAACTCGTCATTCAGGGCAGTGGATACTCGCTTCCCGGCCGGTATGACGAGTTACGTGGAAACTTGTATATAAAGACAAACGTAACGCGTGGGAACTAGCGAAAATGAATAATTCAATGTCTATCCCATACTGGCGGCTGTCGGGCTTTTACTTCTTTTATTTTGCAACAGTAGGCGTTTTTATTCCTTATTGGGGCCTCTATTTAAAAGAAAGCGGCTTTAATCCCGTTGAAATCGGCGAGCTTTCCGCAATGCTAAGCGGTACAAGAATTATTGCGCCGATTCTATGGGGCTGGATTGCCGACCGCACCGGAAAGAATTTACGCATTATTCGCATCGCCGCATTTTTAACCGCTTTATTATTTGCCGGTTTTTTATATGTCCATGGCTATTTCTGGGTTGCCTGGATAACGATTGGCTTTAGTTTTTTTTGGAATGCCGCTTTGCCGCAATTCGAAGCGGTAACTTTGTACCATTTAAAAAATGAAGCACATCGTTACAGCCAAATAAGACTATGGGGATCTATCGGTTTTATTGTTGCGGTGCTGGGCGTAGGGCGGTTGCTGGATTATCAGTCCGCGCAGATTATCCCTATGGCGATTGCC
>Ga0160179_114344_pt1 | contig 13883 bp, 7 predicted proteins | sample met4stb_2_FD_108558 | JGI IMG/M metagenome (GOLD analysis project Ga0160179, IMG submission 108558) | Synthetic bacterial communities of pure cultures from sediment of Lake Washington, USA, under low oxygen conditions - MT... | ecosystem: Engineered > Modeled > Simulated communities (microbial......
AAAGTTGTCGATAAAGTACTGGCTACGCTTAAATAAGATTAGGATTGGATGTAGTGTTGCGCAAGGATGCGCAAACAGGGATGTTGGGTTTAATGTGTTGTTATCTTCCCCCTCAGAAAGTAAAGGCGCATCGGACAAAAATACGGCTGAGATTTGCTTTGTGAATCTTGGCCGTTTTTTTTGGTTTTTTGTTATATCATAGTTACATTTAATTTCTAGTATCTTCAGCATGTCAGAATTAAACACATCCATAAAATCCCCCCCTTCCATAAGAATCAGTTCCGGTGAGTATCATCAGCGCTGGCGACTCATAAAAGATGCATTGGCTCGCTATGGCGTAGTGGCTGGCGGCCTGGGCGTGATCGTCGCGATCGTGCTGATTTTCTTTTATTTGCTGTATGTGGTTTATCCCCTGTTTATATCGGCTACTGCAAAATCGGTCAGTGAATACGCGGTGCCGGAGCAGGCGCTGGGCAATACATTACTGCTGGAGATGGAAGAACAAAATGAGGTGGGCGCTCGATTTACCGACAGCGGGCAAGTGGTGTTTTTTGAGGCGGCTACCGGTAAAACCATATTGACACAGGCCGTAGCAATACCTGAGGGTACACATATCGCCAGCTTTGCTCAGGGCAGCCCTATCAATGAGGGCGCAGTCATTTACGGTTTATCCGATGGCCGGGCGGTCATCGCTAAACATCAATATAAAGTAACTTATCCAAACAATGTGCGGGTTATTACGCCATCGCTAAAATACCCATTAGGCGAACAACCTTTGGTGCTGGATGATTCCGGCGCAGCGTTGGAGAAAATCGCGGTTAAAGTGGGCGAAAACGCAACGACGATAGTCGCAAAAACCGCCGACACCCCACAGGGTCCCGGTAAAATCCGCTTAATCAACTTCCAAAAAGAACAATCGTTATTTGCCGACGAGGCCGCGTTAACGCGTACCGATTCAGTGCTGGAGCAGTCGGCGACAGGTATTGCAGGTATTTTAATCGACAAAGACGAATCTAATCTGTACCTGATTAGCAATGACGGACAGTTGGGCTTTTTCGATATTAGCGACAAAAGCAGTCCGGCCATCAGGCAGCAACAGAATGTGGTCGATGCCGGACAAAAAATTACCAGCGTGGCTTTTTTTAAATGGCGACCTTTCGCTGATGATAGGCGACTCCAGCGGCCTGGTTTCACAGTGGAGCATGGTTAAAGACAAGTTGAACCGTCCCGCCATGCAAAAAACCCGGTCGTTTAAAGTCTCTGATAAAGCGGTCGTTTCAATTAATGCAGAGCAGCGGCGTAAAGGCTTTATGACGACCGATGCCGATGGGATCGTGGGCATTTATCATTCAACCGCTGAAAGGCAAATGATTAAAGAACGCGTAAGCGATGCCTTGCCGACAGCAGCGGTTTTGTCGCCGAGAGCGAATGCGTTGTTGGTTCAGTCGGCGGACGGCAAAATGCATTTCTGGCATATCGATAATGAGCATCCCGAGGTTTCTATCAAATCGCTTTGGCAGAAAGTCTGGTATGAGAGCTATCCAAAGCCCGATTACATCTGGCAGTCTTCTTCGGCAAATAGTGATTTTGAGCCTAAATACAGTTTAACGCCGTTGGTTTTCGGCACCCTGAAGGCGGCGTTTTATGCCATGCTGGTGGCCATGCCTCTGGCGCTGATGGGAGCGATTTATACCGCTTATTTTATGGCTCCGCGCATGCGGCAGTACGTAAAACCCTCCATTGAAATCATGGGTGCATTGCCGACGGTTATTTTGGGCTTTCTTGCCGGTCTTTGGCTGGCACCGTTTATGGAAGAGCATCTGGCCGGACTGTTTGTGATGCTGATGATTATTCCTGTCGGTGTCATGCTGTTTGCCTTTGCCTGGCAATTTGTACCCAAGGCCATTGCTCATAATCTTTCAGGAGGCTGGGACGCCGCTTTATTGATCCCCATCATTTTACTGAGCGGCTGGTTTGCCTTTAAGGTGAGTGTGCCCCTGGAAGCGTTTTTGTTTCACGGCTCGTTGCGCGACTGGTTTAAGACTGAACTGGGCATAGGCTATGACCAGCGCAATGCCTTGGTGGTTGGTGTGGCGATGGGCTTTGCGGTTATTCCAACCATTTTTTCGATCGCCGAAGATGCCATTTTCAGTGTGCCGAAACATTTGACCGTGGGTTCTCTGGCTCTGGGGGCTACGCCTTGGCAAACCATGGTTAGGGTTGTGCTGTTAACCGCGAGTCCGGGCATTTTTTCCGCAGTGATGATTGGTTTCGGCCGGGCCGTCGGGGAGACCATGATTGTGTTAATGGCAACAGGAAATACCCCGGTGATGGATTTAAGCGTTTTTCAGGGCTTGCGTACCCTGGCTGCAAACATCGCTGTGGAAATGCCTGAATCGGAAGTAGATAGTACGCATTACCGGGTCTTGTTCTTGGCGGCTCTGGTGTTGTTTATGTTTACCTTTGTTTTTAATACGCTGGCCGAAGTCATTCGTCAGCGCTTACGTGAAAAATATAGCTCATTATGATCAGATTATGGTTTAAAAGCGGTACTCCCTGGGTATGGCTCAACGCGGCGGCGGTCAGTACCTCCCTTATTATGGTGGTTGGTGTGTTGGGCTTGATTTTAGTCCGGGGAGCCGGCCACTTCTGGCCGTCCCCAGTTGTACAGTTCACCTATCAGGAACCGAACGGGCAAATCCAGACAATTATCGGCGAACATGTCGATACCAGCATTACCCCGGCCGCGATGGCTAAATCAACCGGCTATGCCATGGCCGATGATGAAGATACCTTGGTGCAATACCTGATTAAAGCCGGCAACCGGGATATTACCGGCACCGATTTTCGCTGGATATTGGAACGCAATGTTAAGCAGCAACAATCTCCTGCCGAGCTGATGGTGGTGGAACGCCGGGAATGGGGTAATTTTTACGGCCGACTGGTTGCCGTCAAGGAAAGCGGCAAGATTATCGCCGAAGGCGCCGAGGCTTGGCCTGCCGTTCAGACTAAAATAGATGAAGCCTTAACCGTTTTTAAGAAAATAGCCCATCTGGAAAAAAAGGAAGTCGGCGCGATAAACTACAGCCTGGAAAAACTAAGGCTTAAGCAAAAGAAGCTGCAACTGGAAAATCTCTGGGATACAGAGACAGAACAACGGGTAGCCGCTGAAAAGGCCGAGTTGGAAGTTGAATATAAGAAGTATCAAGCGCAATTGAGCGAGCTGTATCAACAAATAAGACGGGACAGCCTGGTTGCAAAAACCGAAAGCGGCGCTGAAATTGAAATTCCCTTGAATAAAGTAGTCAGGATTTTCCAACCGAACACCATGAGCGTGTTCGATAAAATCGTGCATTACGGCGTTAAGGTGGTTGAATTTTTAACCGACGAGCCGCGTGAGGCCAATACTGAAGGGGGGATTTTCCCGGCTATTTTCGGTACGGTGATGATGGTGATGATGATGTCGATTATAGTGACCCCGTTTGGCGTCATTGCGGCGGTGTATTTGCGGGAATATGCAAAACAGGGCTTTATCACCCGGTTAATCAGGATTTCGGTCAACAATCTTGCCGGCGTACCTTCCATTGTTTACGGCGTATTCGGCTTGGGCTTTTTTTGTCTATATCCTGGGCGGCAACATCGATCAGCTGTTTTTCCCGGAAGCGGCTCCTGCGCCGGTCTACGGTACGCCGGGGTTGTTATGGGCTTCAATCACGCTGGCTTTACTCACCTTGCCGGTGGTCATTGTTTCAACCGAAGAAGGCTTGGCGCGTATCCCCAGGTCTATACGCGAAGGCAGTCTGGCCTTGGGCGCTACCAAACTGGAAACTTTATGGCTGACGGTGTTGCCGATGGCAAGCCCTGCGATGATGACCGGATTGATTCTGGCTGTGGCGCGGGCGGCCGGCGAAGTGGCTCCGTTAATGCTGGTGGGTGTCGTTAAACTGGCCCCCACCTTGCCGCTGGACGGCAATTACCCGTTTTTGCATTTAGACAGAAAATTTATGCATTTAGGATTTCATATCTATGATGTCGGCTTTCAAAGCCCCAATGTTGAGGCGGCGAGACCGTTGGTTTATGCGACATCATTATTGTTGGTACTGGTCATTGTTGGGCTGAATTTATCAGCCATTTTAATCAGAAATCATCTGCGAGAAAAATACCGGGCACTGGAAGGTTAAAGAAATGACAGCACAACACACACGTACACATACCATCGATGTAAGTTCAATTTTACGCGATCAGAAAACAACTGGTGAGCAGAATGAGGCTTGTATCAAAGTAGAAAATTTAAACCTTTTCTACGCGGAAAAGCAGGCTTTGCATGGCGTTAATATGGAGATGCCCAAGAAAAAGGTAACCGCCTATATCGGCCCCAGCGGTTGCGGCAAATCGACGCTGCTGCGCTGTATTAACCGGATGAATGACCTGGTTGATAACGTGACCATCGAAGGCAAGATCCTGCTGGATAATGAAAACATCTATGACAAAGCCGTTAACGTAGCCGCTTTGCGCAGACGCGTCGGCATGGTGTTTCAAAAGCCCAATCCGTTCCCCAAGTCTATCTTTGAAAATGTCACTTACGGCCTCAGGATTCAGGGCATTAATGATAAACGGATATTGGAAGAAACCGTTGAAAACGCCTTGCGCGGCGCAGCGCTGTGGGATGAAGTAAAAGACCGCTTGAATGATAACGCCTTGGGCTTGTCGGGCGGACAGCAGCAGCGTCTGGTTATTGCCAGGGCGATTGCGATAGAGCCTGAAGTGCTGTTGCTGGATGAACCCGCGTCAGCGCTGGATCCTATTTCAACATTAAAAATTGAAGAACTGATCAACGAGCTTAAAGAAAAATACACTATAGTTATCGTAACCCACAACATGCAGCAGGCCGCGCGGGTTTCGGACTACACTGCATTTATGTATATGGGCGAATTGATTGAGATGGGTACAACCAGCGAGTTATTCACCAATCCTCGAAAAAAACAAACCGAAGATTACATTACCGGTCGGTACGGCTAACCAGGAGCAAGCAATGGACAACAGCAAAATAGGACACCACATATCAGGCCAGTTCAATAAAGAGCTGGAAGATGTGCGTAACAAAGTTTTAACCATGGGCGGACTGGTTGAGCAGCAGATAGAACTGGCTGTAACGGCTTTCTCGACCGGTGACGTGGAAATGGCCGAGCTGGTCATCAAACAGGATAATCAGGTCGATGCGCTGGAAATGGCTATCGACCAGGAATGTATGCAGATTTTTGCGCTGAGGCAACCTGCGGCATTCGATTTAAGATTGTTAATCACGGTAATCAAGGTTATCAATGAACTTGAGCGCGTCGGTGACCTGGCCGAACGCATCGCCGAGATGGCCATACAATTGTCGGGTGCCGACAACAATAAACATGACCAGTATTTTGAATTGGAACACATGGCGGAATTGGTTCAGGAAATGCTGCATGGCGCTCTGGATGTATTTGCCCGGATGAATGTAGAGGACGTAACCACGATTACCGGTTTGGATGAAAATGTCGATCGTGAATACGCCAGTATCATCCGGCAGCTGATTACCCGGATGATGGAAGATCCTAGGAATATTACCCGGATGCTGGATGTACTCTGGATTGCCCGCTCGCTGGAAAGAATCGGCGATCATGCCTGTAATGTTTGCGAGCATTTGGTTTACATGGTCAAAGGCGAAGATGTGCGGCATTTGACCCAGGAAGAATTGGAAAGGAAGATGAAGGAATAAAAAGTGAGATGGGCCGGAATAAGCCAGTTCGAGCGAGAACAAGAACGGGCGTTCCGGTTCCCCCCTAGCTCCAGCATATATAAACAATCGGCATTTATTTCAAGGCCGGATTCAACTCTGAAGTGCAATCCTGTAATCATGTGGCTTCTTGCTTTGGCTCAGCAAAAATTGAGTGTTTTCCGAGGACGCTGATCGAGCTTACGCATGACTGCCTCAACCTCGTCACCGACTATACTCACAACTCTGCTAACTGTTCAATTTATTTTTTAAAGCCATTCATACCCTATTGCTAAATTGGGCTGAAAACAATATCTAATTACATCAGTAGTTTTCCCATTCCCTCGCACGGCGTTGGAATGGGAAATACTCAACACTGAATAACAAATTCTACCTACCTGACAAATCAGATCCATAAAATGGAAATAATTCAGCCCGTTACCTTACAAGTTAATTCTTTGGGGCATGCCAAAATTCAGGCCGCCAGAAGTATGTATCTATATCGTTAAATTCACCGTGTTTTTGGGGGATTTTATTTCCCTTGCCTAGGTTAGTCGAAGGATCTTCAATTCCAAAGGCTTTCAGAGTTATTTGTTTACGAACATCTTTTGGTATAAACGACCATTCAATTTTGGCATTATTCCACCGACCCAAAGTCAAATCGTCGCGTGTTGCTGGCGTGGAAGCAAAATCGTCGATCCAAACTAACAAACTACCGCGAGGAAGTATATCAATAAAAACATTCTCATTTTCCTCGGCAATTGGATGCAAGGTAAGATTATAGAAATTGGTTTCTTTGTGCTTGGACAGATAGGGGATGACAGCTTCTTCAAAATCCCGAATCGTACAGGCTGCTGCCATGTACACAATTTCGCTATAAGTAAGGTCTTTATTATCATCGCTAAATCGGCGTAACAACTCTGACATGACGATGGCCCCCATACTATGACCTATTAAGGTTACGGAGAGTTTTTTGCTTTGTTGGTATTTTCTAAATTGTGGTTGTTGTAACGCTCGCATCAATTTTGATAGGCCACCATTTGAATTCCGGTATACCAACGATTGTATTGTCGAACTATTAAATGGATCAATGGCACTAGGCTCATCAAATTTGTTGTAGTCTATTGAGGAGCGAAATAACAATTTGGTTCTGCGTAACATATTATCCCAACCGCTTTTGCCGACCATATCCAGCATGGGAGTTGTAATTAGTTTCACAGCACCTGGAACAAGATAAGTTGATTTTTCCATCCATTTTTTTAAATTGGATGTATTATCAACTCCAAGCCAAATCCCATGCCCGTCGTGAGAATTGTCGGTATAGAATGTGCTATTCATCTCTTTAACTTCCTGCGCATTCTCAACAGATATATGCTTAACAGCATTCCAACCTTGATAGCCATAGGTCACAGGAATTCGAGAAAACGCTCTGCCGAAATCTGCTATTAGATAAAGAGGGGAAGAAATAAAACCTAGAACATTTGATTCGCTCCCTTGTCTTATGCGGTATAAATGATCGAGATACGCTTCGTCCATACCCGACTCCCAATTTACAAAGATCGGATAGATGTAAGATCGGCCGCTTTGCTTACGCGCTATATTATCAAGTCCAATATTAAAAAGTATTTGCTTTGTCTCTTCTAACGCTTTTTCTTTTGATACCATGCCGCCATGAACAAATAGTAGGAGTTCAACTTTGTCATTTTTTGAGATTGTATCTTCAAGTTCATCAATTATTCGCTTAATATGCTTATCAATAATTTTATCGTCTTGATCGTTTCGGTCCTCAGGACAGTTAATATCTTTAAGTTTAGTTGAATCAACATCAGGGATTTCAACCCTAACCAAACAATCTTTTTTTCCATGTCTATCCAATGCAAGCATGTGCGGAAGGATATTTGCTTCATAAACAGCATGAGAGCTACAGCCAGAAAAATAAATAGTTATTATGCTAAGTATAAGCTTTATTAAGTTTTTCATTTTTTCTCCATAAATTAATTTCATATCAGGCTGTTAAAAAATCCCAATTAAAGCCAGTATTTTTCAGCTCGGCATAATCGCATTTAACTGCCAGCATAAGCCGCCATATATTCATACATAACAATAAGCCGATTATTTTTCATTTGGATAATATGTTGCGATACTCCCGCCCCGCAATATTTGCCTTAGTCTACTCATAATATTTATGGTGTAGACTAAAACAGCTAAAAGTATAACTGAAAAAATAATCTTATTCTTTTTCTTCATTCCCTCGCGGCGCTGTGTACGGATACTGCACTCCTACTCTCCACTTTTGGTATTTTTCTCCATGCTATTAGTAGTGCCTTCGTGGTGAAAAAATGAATTCAATTCGTAACTTTGACCTCGTAGAAGTATTATTTCAGACATTGAACTTATCAACCAACCCAGTAACTCTCTCGATTTTTTGCCTGACTGTCGCGGTAAATACAGTCTCCCCGGCAACCAGTTTGATGGTTTTCTTGGCTCGGGTAATTGCGGTATACAGCAATTCCTTGGTTAACACGGGATTGATCGATTCGGGCAGAACGATTAGCACTTCCTCGAATTCAGAACCCTGGCTTTTATGGATGGTCATCGCAAAAACGGTTTCGCAATGCGGCACACGCGCAGGCAGGTATTTTTTGACACTGCCGTCGGCGCGTTGGAAAAACACCATCAGTTTCCCTGTAGAAACCTGTCCTGAGCTTGTCGAAGGGATGCTGTCCGGCATGCAAATGCCAATATCGCCGTTATAAAGATGCAGCGCCGGGTTGTTTTGCGTAATCATGACCGGCCGCCCCGGATACCATAAACCGGACAAATCGATGCGCTTTTGCTCGGCCAGTTTTTGTTCAACCCGATCATTGATGTCGGCAACGCTGTTTTTTCCCTGCCGGTTGGAACACAACACCTGAAAGCGGCTGAATGCCTGAAAAATCTGCTCGAATTCGGCGTCGGCTTTAGCCAGCTGCAAATAATCCGCTTGCTGTGCGGCTACATAATCGATTAAATCTTCATCGAGACATTGCACCGCACCGTCTCCATCGCCGCTTAAAATTTGCCAGGCCAGCTCATCCTGCTGAAAGTTGACCGCCTCGGCCAGTTCTTTTATAGCGCCGCCGAAACGGTGCGATTTCTTTAGCGTGTAGACGTTGTTTTGCAGGGCCTCGGCCATCGCCAAATCGGCTAACACCGCGCCGGATTCCACCGAAGCCAGCTGATCCTTGTCGCCCAGCAAGATCAACCGTGCGCCGGGTTTTAACGCGTCAAGCAGCTTGCTCATCAGAGCCAGATCGACCATGGATGCTTCGTCAACCACGACCAGATCATACACCAGCGGTTTATCTGCATTATGCCGAAAATACGGTGAAGGCGGCATCGCACCCAGCAGGCGATGCAGGGTGGTTACTGTTTCCGGAATGCGATTTTTTATCGCCTCCGAACACGGCAACTTCGCCTTGCTAAAACCTATCGATTCCTGAAGACGCATGGCCGCCTTCCCGGTCGGCGCCGCCAAGGCGATATGCAGCGGTTGTTCGGTTAATTCCTGCAACAGCGCCAGGATTTTAACGACGGTAAATGTTTTTCCGGTTCCCGGCCCGCCGGTGATGATGCTGAACGACTGTTTGGCGGCCATTTTTGCCGCTTCGCGCTGGTCGTCGGTTTCATCACGCATATCGAAATAGCGATCCAGCAGGGCGTCGAGTTTTTCAATCGGATGCTCGGCTTGGGTCATTGCCTTGATCTGCAGCGCCAGCCGGTTTTCATAATTCCAGTACCGGTGCAAATACAGACGATCCTGCTCGATAACCAGCGGTAAGGGATCGGCTCGGCTTTCGGGGTTTTGCTCGACCAACCCGGAAGCAAGTAGCAACGCCCTCGCTTTAGCGTCTATTTGTATGCAGCTGTGACCCTGGTTCTGCTCGTAAGACGCCGTCATCACGATAGTTTCGAAGGCCTGTTTTTGCAGGGAATCGAAACCGGTGCGCTGGCTAAGGAATCGGGCAAAGGCAACATCCAGACGGCTGAATGATCTTGGTTCGATTTGTACCTTCAAATCCTCCATCACTGAGTCCCCCCAAACAACGCCGCCAACGCTTCAACCCGTTCCAAGTCGGGCCGGTCCTGATAAACGCCGCTCATAGGCTGATCCGGTTGCATGCCGCGCACGAACAAATAACGCACGCCGCCAAAATGCGTTTCATAGTCGTAATCCGGCAAGCGCGTTTGCAAGTAACGATGCAGCACTACGGTATAAATCCAGTATTGCAGGCCGTAGTTATGTTCGCGCATGGCATGGGTTAAGCTGTCCGGGCTGTAATCTTGCAGGCCGTTGGTTTTATAATCCATCACATAATAACGCCTCGTTCCGGAATCCGGAATCGCGCAAATGAGATCGATAAATCCGGTCAGATAACCGCACATCTGCTTGGCGGTCAATGACTGGAAAGCCGGTGTGTCGCGCAAAATATGATTGATCTGTGCGGCGTCCATCGTTTGCATGGATAAGTAAAACGGCATTTCCTTTAGGCACTGATTTTCCGCCAGATTCATCAGGCAAAAATCGACATTCGTCTCGGACAGCGGCGTTGCGACCACGGCCTGCAACAGCTCATCCAGCAGTTCCGGCCGTTCCAGTTTTAAGCCATAGCGTTGACAAGCCTTGTCCCGTTGCGTGGCAATGTCCTTGCGCTGGGCCAAGTCGATGAACGCATGGTTTTCCAACAGGTCATGCACGACATTACCGGTATGCGCACCTTTGGGCAATTCAAGCGCTGCGCTGCCAGGCTCGGGCTTGGCAATGAGCGTTTGCTCTCCCGCCTTGTCTTCCGGCAGTTCCGGCGCATCGTGCATGCTTAATGCCGACAAGGCCGTATAGCTGCTCATTTGCCAACGGGTATATAGTGATCTTTTACGCTTTTTTGCCTGCATTTGGGTGTGTGCAAGCGTTTTTTGATAGCTGCCGTTTAACTCACCCGGCACGTCCAGCAACCGGTAAGCAAATGCCTGCCCGGATTGATTCTGAAAGGCTTGCAGTCTTGCCTGTTGCTTGGAAAAATCGGCCGCCGCAAATTCAAGCAGCCAAGCCATCGACGAGTCATTCGCCGTATCCTGAGAACGCACATCGCCCCAGGCAATATAACAGCGGTATTTGGCACGGGTAACCGCCACGTAAAACACCCGCAAATCCTCGGCCAACTCTTCGTTTAAGGCCATTTCGCGGTGCCGTTCGAAATCACCGGAACCCAAATCGACTATGGTCCGGCCGTTTTCATGGCATCTAATCAACAACCGTTCGCTGTTTAAACGATCGCTGCGCTGCCAAAGATAAGGGCAAAATACGATTGAATATTCCAGCCCCTTGGAGCGATGCATGGTGACGATTTTGACCGCATCGTCGTCGCTTTCAAGGCGCAACTGCTGGTCTTCCGCGCTGCTCGCCTTGGCAATCGCGCTACGCAGCCAGTCCAGGGTTTTATTGATGCCCAGATGTTCATCGACAGCGGCCTGTTGTACCAGCTCGATCAGATGGTGCAGGTTGGTCAGTTGTCTTTCCGCCATCAAGGTTTTCGATACACCAGCCCTGATTTTTTCCTGAGTCAGCAAATGCAGCATCATCGCCATCAAGCCGGTTTGCTGCCAGTCCTGAAAATAGCCGAGAAAGCGTGACATCCAGGCGTCCAGCTCGATCTCGTTATTGATCAGCCGATGCAGCGTTTGCCCATCCAAATCAAACCAATCCAGCGTCAAGGCCTGCTTTAGCAGTCCGCTATCCCCGGGATGAGCCACGGCCTGCAACAGGCTGTATAAATCGGCCGCTTCCTGCGAGGCAAAAACCGACTCCGTGCTGTTTAGCACCGAAGGCACTCCCGCCAGTCGCAATGCTGCCTGATAATCTCTGGCCTGGGTATTGGTTCTTACCAGGATGGCGATGTCTTTGGGCAGTAAGGCCCGGTTCGCCGGTTGCAGGATGAAGTCGCCGGTCAGCAAATCAACGACTTCATTAACAACGGCGACCCTGATTTCCTCGGCCGCCTTACCCGCCGTCCAGTAGCCCGTTTTGCTGCCGCTTTCCGGTAACTGCCACAGCACCATCGGCGCAACGGCCTGCCCTTCGTGACGCAATTCGCCGTTATCTGCCGACAAGGCGGGCTTTACGTTGATAAACTCCAGACCCTCCAGAAAAAATGCCCTGTCTCGTTGAAACAACGCATTCACCGCATCGACCAGCTGCGGATGCGAACGCCAGTTAAGGCCTAAGGTAAATTGATGCTCAGCCTGTTTTTGTGCGTCCAGATACGAATAAATATCCGCGCCGCGAAATTTGTAGATCGCTTGTTTGGGGTCGCCGATTAAATATAAATACTGGCTGGGAGCGGCAAATAATGAGGAAAAAATAAACCACTGGCTGTCATCGGTATCCTGAAATTCATCGATCAGGGCCACTTCAAATCGCTGTTGCAATTCAGCCGTCAGCAATGCGCCTTTTTCGCTTTGCAAGGCCTCCGCCAAGCGACTGATCAAGTCATCGAACGACAACACATTCAGTTGCTGCAAGCGTTTATCCAACTCCTCGCACAAACTGTCCAACAAAGTTTTACGTAATACCAAGGCGATTTGTGTAAACGCCGAAGCCAGCGCATCAAAAGCAGCAGTATCGATTGCTAATTCAGCTAGATATTCGGCTTTGCGCTGAGCGCCGCTCTGGGTTTTATTGGTCCTGAATTTGTTGCCATGCAGAGCATCCATCAAACCGTTTTCGGTCAATAAGGCAAATGCTTCAGCGTCGGGAATATGTGTAGTGGTGCCGTGCAGCCATGCACTTAGCGAGTCATGGCGATAATCAAAAGTATCCGTATAACCGGTCTTGAATTTTTCGTCAGCGAAGCAATTGCGTAAAGCATTTGTGCAATTATCCAGTTGATCTTTTGCCAAACCCGCCAGTCGTTGTAATTCTTTTAATGCGGCATCCAGACTCTCGCAAACCGGATAAACTTTAGTTTCCAAGCCGTTATCAGGAAACGCGGCAACGCTGGCAAGCAACGCATCCGGGGTTTTAAAGTCCGCCGTTAATACCTCAACTTCCCAGGCCGAACGCCGGTAAATCTGCTTACGCCAGAAATCATCCGCACAGGCCTGTTTAATCGCCGCCAAATCGCCGGTTAATTCGGCATCGAATAATTGCCCGCTTTCCAGCGCATGTTCCCTTAAGACTCGCTGACAAAAACCATGAATGGTAAAAATTCCGGCTTGGTCTATATCCAGCAATGCCATTTGAAGACGTTGCTTGGCCAACTCTGGTTCAATATCAAGCTTAGCCAGCCAGTCGACAATATTGTCATCGATGTTTTCAGTATGCCTGCCCTGAGCCTGTCGAACCAGGCTGTCCAAAGCCCGTCTGGCCCCAGCCAATCTGGAACGCACCCGGTCTTTAAGCTCTTCTGTTGCCGCTTTGGTAAAGGTAACCACCAGCAATTTATCAATTGGAATGCCCTGCTCGACCACAAAACGCAATACCAGCATCGCTATGGCATAGGTTTTCCCTGTTCCGGCGCTGGCTTCAATCAGGTTTACGCCTTTTAGCAACTCGGTGTGAACCGGATCAAAATTCTTAGTCTTCATGCGTAAACGTTGCCATTAAAGAGGTTATTGTCCAAGCCTAACGATGTATTATTCCTTTAATCTAAAATGGAATTTTTCCATTGTCTTCAGCATTCAAATTTAACAATTAAGCACCTGCAATTTTTTCCACAATTACTGTGTATAACTCTGTGTATAAGATATAAATAACACCGTTAAGAGCGGATAAAACCTGCTTTCCGTTAAATTGTAGCATTTTTATACGGAGTAATATTAACTTATAATTCAATGCGTTATATTTAGTTATTTTTAAAAAGTACGACCTCCCACTGGCCGGACTTATCATGCATGACTACAAAATCAATCTGTGTATAGGCAACAGCTGATAAATCTATGAACGCTCTAAATTTTAATATGATTTATTGTCCGCACAAGAGTTAACTAAAATAATTTGCCTAAATTCAGGCAAAAAAAAACCCAAGCGTTTGGGCTTGGGTTTTTAATTTAAGAGCTTGGCAATTCCCTACTTTCGCATGGCAAACTGCCACACTATCAT
>Ga0160179_118810_pt1 | contig 12886 bp, 15 predicted proteins | sample met4stb_2_FD_108558 | JGI IMG/M metagenome (GOLD analysis project Ga0160179, IMG submission 108558) | Synthetic bacterial communities of pure cultures from sediment of Lake Washington, USA, under low oxygen conditions - MT... | ecosystem: Engineered > Modeled > Simulated communities (microbial......
AACCTGCCCTTCCTCGTTAATATACAGCTCGCACACCATACACAAGCGATCCACATGAGGATTAAGCGAACACAGGCCATTGGACAAAATCTCCGGCAACATCGGTATGACTTGCTCAGGAAAATATACGGATGTGCTGCGTTTTTGAGCTTCTTTGTCCAACGCCGAGTTAATCTGCACATAATGCGAAACATCGGCAATTGCGACCAGCAGCTTCCAGCCTTTGGGGGTTTTCTGGCAATAAACGGCATCGTCAAAATCGCGGGCATCTTCGCCGTCAATGGTGACTAATGGAATTTTCCGCAAATCGACCCGGTCCTGTTTTGCCGACTCCGGCACTTCTTTTTTAAGCGGCTTGATTTCTTCCAGCAGCTCATCGGGCCATTGATTAGGCAACTCATAGGAACGAATCGCCATATCGATTTCCATTCCCGGCGCCATATGTTCGCCCATGACCTCGATGATCCGGCCAATGGGCTGATGAAGCTTGGTCGGTTGTTCGACAATTTCCGCAACAACAATCTGTCCTTGTTTTGCCTTGCCCACGCCGCCTTTTTCAACCAGAACGGTTTGCGCTATATTTTTGTTATCCGGCACCACATAGGTAAAGCCGTCTTCCTTATAAAGCCGCCCTACAACCTGATGGGTGTTCCTCTGTAGAATCTCAACAACCGCCCCTTCCCTGCGACCTTTTTTATCAACCCCGGCAATACGCACCAGCGCCCGGTCATTGTGCAGCAACGGATTCATTTCCCGCGGCGATAAGAACAGGTCATCCGACCCATCATCCGGCTTAAGAAAACCGAAACCGTCCGCATGGCCGATAATGCGCCCGGCAATTAAATCTTCGTTATTAACCAGGCAATATTTTTTTGCCCCGATTAAATAATAATTGCCCATCCCTTTCCATTGCCCGTAAACGGCGGCGCAATGCCTCCAGCTGGTCTTCGGCTTCAAGAGAAAACGCCTCGGCGATTTCTTCACGACGCAGAGGTTTTCCAGCATGCTCGATCAATTGGAGAATTAATTCGCGGCTGGGAATAGGGTTCTCATATTTCTCAGCTTCGCGCTGAGCATATGGATCTTTTGTTGAATTAAAATCAACGTCTTTTTTAGACTTCAATGTCATTTAAATAATCAAATAAAGGAGAGTGGATACAATAAACATATCTTAAATATATGGGCTTAGTATATCGATTAGGATTGAAAGAGAAAAGTTTTTGGGTCTTATGTAAAAAAAACTATTCTCCGTTAGCTCCAGGTAACGTCATTACGTTTAACCCGAAATAATTTAAGTTTAGGTAAAAACTCCACGCTTAATTGACAAAATCAAAGCGGCTAGGTATAGTGCGCGCTCACTTTAGCTTTTACAGCTAGCCTCTGCCGAGGTGGTGAAATTGGTAGACACGCCAGCTTCAGGTGCTGGTGGGGGCAACCCCGTGGAGGTTCAAGTCCTCTCCTCGGCACCATCAAAAAATCGTAAAAATGTAGCTGCTTTTGCTACACCCCATTGATTCATCAGCAAATTCCAACACATCTGTCCGCATTTTACATGAAAAGCGCTGTTTCGTTATCATTATTATGACCGCCAATCTAGTCGGTTACGCTTACAGAGCGTAAAAGCAGAATTCAAACCAGTCATTACTTTATTCAACTTCTCACGCCAAAATCCAAACCGCCATTACCCATTATTGCCCGGCAATCGAATTAGGCATGACGGCAGCAAAACAACCGCTTAAGCCGCACCACCGGCAATCCCTTGCCACTTTGCAGCGTCAACTTTATGACGACACTCAAATGAAAATCAAAATACACTCACCAATATATTGATTATTATTTATTTTTTAAATAATGGCACATACTTCGCTTTAGTTATTGCAACGTAATAATTCCAATCTACGAGGAAGCGTCCATGAACCATAAATCAGCAAACCTAGCGATTATCAGTAATAATACTTTTGAAGCAACAAAAGCGGTTAACCTCGATAATTACGACATCAGTAGCGCCTTACAAACGACGTTGGAATTTAATGAACTGATCGCAATTTTCAGCAGCAAAATCGCACACAAGATTCCTCATAGCGCCTTTATTTATACAAATACGGAATTTGCCCTGGAAGTAAAAAGCGGGGTTTTTACACGACACTCCTGTAACTACGCCCTTAAAGTTGAACAGCAACAACTGGGCGAATTAAAACTGATGCGTAATCATAGATTCAGCGATGGAGACCTCCAGTTACTGGAAACGCTACTTTGCTGTTTAATTTATCCGTTGAAAAATGCGACCTTATTTCATCAAGCCTTGAAAATGGCTTATACGGACCCACTCACTCAAACCCATAACAGGGCTTCGTTTAATGACACTATTAAACGGGAAATGAGCCTCGCTACACGCAATGTCAAAAATTTATCGCTGATCTTCTTTGACATCGACCATTTCAAAACCATCAATGATACATACGGCCACGACTGCGGCGACATCACGCTGGCTTTGGGGGCAAAATGGATTAAAGAAAGCCTAAGAGATAGCGATATTATTTTTCGTTATGGCGGAGAAGAATTCGTAATTTTATTAAGCGACACGGACGCCAACGGCGCAGGACTGCTTGCAGAACGCATTCGCACTTCAATTGAAAACCATACAATAGCCTACGGCATGGAAACCATCAAGATCACCGCAAGTTTGGGCGTCAGCACCTTACGTGCCAATGATACGATCGAGTCGTTCATCCTCCGCGCGGATAAGGCCATGTATGCCGCCAAAAACAAAGGCAGAAACCAAGTCGTCTTGGCTAAATAAATCAACGGCAGCTATCGGATTACACCCAGCTCTCGCGCCTTTAGGGCAATCCGACCCGCGCCGTTATCGCTTTCCTGATTTATGCGCTTTAACTTCAGGCTTGGTTATGTGGACTGGCTTTTCACCCGCCATGCCTGCAAATTCAAACAGCAATTCCAGCTCTTTATCGGTCAACTCATAAAACGAATTAGTTTTCAAACGCTCCGGCAATACCACAGGCCCATAGCGTACCCGCATTAAGCGACTGACGATGAGCTCCTGAGACTCCCACAATCGCCTTACCAACCGGTTGCGGCCCTCGGCAACGATAACGTTGTACCATTTATTGGCGCCTTCGCCGCCGAAAAATATAATATCGTCAAATTTGGCTTTGCCGTCTTCAAGCTCCACGCCCTGCTTGAGTTTTGCCAGGGTAGTTTCTGAAACCTCACCCAAAATACGCACCGCGTATTCACGCTCCACTTGCGTTGACGGATGCATTAATCGATTGGCCAGTTCGCCATTATTGGTAACCAATAATAATCCCGACGTGTTGATGTCCAAGCGGCCAACCGCTATCCAGCGACTGATAGCCAATTTCGGCAGCTGCGTAAACACCACCGGCCGACCTTCAGGGTCGCGACGGGTAACCACCTCGCCGACCGGTTTATGATAAAGCAGCACTCGGGTAGGCTGTTCGACAAATTTTTCCCAATGAACAACCCGGTCATTAATCAACAGATGATCCCCTGCTTTCAATCGATCGCCCAAGCCAACAGGCTTGCCGTTAATCTTCAACCGCCCTTCATCTATCCAGCGTTCAATTTCCCGCCTGGAACCGACGCCGCCGCGCGCCAACACTTTTTGAATACGCTCTCCGTCGACTAACTGATTGGCGTCAAATCCCCCCCGCCCCTTTTGCAAAGAGGGGGATTGCTTCGGAGGATTATTCGGTTGTTGTGCTGAGCCTTGCGATGGTTTCAGTGGCCTGCCCGATGGTTTCGGTGATCTGCTCGGCTGTTTCGCCGCACTGCTCGACGGCTGTCTGGGTGATCTGTTCGGTTGTTTCTTGCTCTTCACTCTTTACCTGCATGGGTTGTTGCGTAGTATCTAACGACAAGTCAAGCTCCTGAATCTCTTGCAATGTCGGCAGTTCATTTAATGACGTAATATTAAAATAATCCAGAAATTGTTTGGTCGTACCGTATAGGGCCGGTCTGCCCGGCACTTCTTTGTGCGCCACCACCCGAATCCACTCCCGCTCAAGCAGGGTATGAATGATGCTTGAACTGACACCGACGCCGCGAATATCCTCGATATCTCCGCGTGTTGCCGGTTGACGATAGGCGATAATGGCCAGAGTCTCCAATAATGCACGGGAATATTTTGGCGGCTTTTCTTCAAACAACCGCGATACCCAGCGCGACAACTCCTTCCTGACCTGAAAACGATAACCGCTGGCCACCTGTTTTAATTCAACCGGCCTGAACCTGTAATCCTCTTTGATCGCCTCACAAGCCGCCTGTATTTCCTGTATTTCCGGCTGTTCAATCTCAGGAAAAACCTGTTGCACCTGTTTACAGGTCATGGGGCGATTTGCAGCAAATAAAATTGCTTCAACTACACGTTTAATTTCCACATTAATTTCACGTTGTTCAGTTATAAAAGACCTATCCTGATCCCTTCGACTGCACTCAGGACAGGCGCTATCGAGGGGCGGCGATGAAGGCCTGGACTTAGGTACACACTTAGCTACCGGCGGTGCCGGCGGTTCTGACACGGATTTCGGCAAAGGGTTCTGACTGGATAATGTCGATGAGTCGTTCTTTGCTGAGCTCGAGGATTGCCAGAAACGAGACAACGACTCCGTGTCGACCTTCTTTTCGGATAAATAATTGCGAGAAAAGGAGACTATCCGCTCCTTTAAGGTTTTCCAGAATGGTTGACATGCGTTCACGGACAGATAAGGGCTCTTTGGTAATTTGATGATGACTGAGCTGCTCAACTCTTTTAAGTACATCCTGAAATGCCAACAGCATTTCTTTTAGCTGGATATCCGGCAAGTTTTGTTCGACATTTTTTAGTGTCGAAACATCGACGCCGACTTCAAATATATCACGTTCAATTCTCGGCAATAGATCAATTTCTTCAGCCGCATTTTTAATCAGCTCATATTCCTGCAACCTGCGAATCAATGTTGCCCTCGGATCTTCCTCGTCTTCTTCGGCATCGGGCTGTCTGGGCAACAGCATTCTCGACTTGATTTCCGCCAACAACGCGGCCATCACCAGATATTCCGCCGCCAGCTCCAGATTTAATTCGCCCATGATCTGGATATAGGCGATGTATTGATGGGTAATCTGCGCGATCGGTATATTAACAATATCCAGATTCTGCCTGCGTATCAAATACAGCAACAAGTCCAGCGGCCCTTCAAAGGTATCCAGCAGCACTTCCAGCGCATCAGGCGGAATATAAAGATCGTCCGGCAGTTTGTTAAACGGCGCGCCGTTGACCATCGCGAAAGACGGCATGACCGGGATTGGCGGCTGCTCTAAAGCTTCAGCCGTATTTTGATCCCTATTCTCGCTCATGCTCAAGCTTCGAAATGCGGCAACAGGAACTGGAGCCTGGAAAGCAGGGTAAAAATCAATCTACAATCCGGCAATTGAAAAAAACACTTTCTGCGCAACAAACATCGGATAAGCCAAAATCGAACCCAGAACATTCGTGTATAACAGCACCAATAAAATAATAAACCCGAAGCGTTCCAGGCGGTTATATTGCCATGCCCAATAACTCGGCAAAATGCCCGTCAAAATGCGGCTGCCGTCCAACGGCGGAATAGGCAATAAATTAATCAACGCCAACACCAGGTTAATTGAAATACCGGCAATCCCGGTATAAATCAGCGGCAATGAGATAGCTTCAGTTTGCGCGCCTATCGTCACCCCTACCCGGGCAATTAACGCCCAACCGACCGCCATCAACAAATTGGCAACAGGACCGGCCAGAGCGACTACCGCCATATCGCGCCGTGGATTTTTAAAATTCCGCGCATCAACAGGAACCGGTTTTGCCCAACCGAAAATAAATCCGGTAAAGGAGAGCAATAACAAACCGGGGATGATAATGGTGCCGAGCAAATCAATATGCTTAATCGGGTTTAAAGTTAACCGGCCCAATGCCGAAGCCGTGTTATCTCCGTATTTTTTTGCCACCCAGCCATGCGCCACTTCATGCACGGTAATCGCAAAAACCACCGGCAAGATCCAAACCACTATGCGCTGCAAAAGCGTCAATTCATCCATCATGCCCAGATCCTCACCCGACCAGCATCGGAGCAAGACCCTTGCCCTGCCTGATGATCTCAACGCCGCTACTGGAAAACTCGATAATAGTCGTTTGCTCAAACTCAATAATACCGGCGTCAATTATCAGGTCCAGTTCATGCTCAAGTTTGTTCCTGATCTCGTAAGGATCGGTCAATGCCTCATCTTCTCCCGGTAACATCAAGGTAGAGCTAAACAAGGGCTCGCCCAGTTCCTGAACCAGCAATTGAGCAACAGGGTGGTCGGGAACCCGTATGCCTACCGTTTTTTTCTTGGGATGCTGTAAGCGGCGCGGCACTTCGCGCGTAGCTTCCAAAATAAAAGTAAAGGCTCCCGGCGTTAACGCCTTGATCAGCCGATAGGCATCATTGCTGATTTTGGTGAACATGGATACCTGGGTTAAATCTTTGCACACCAGAGTAAAATTGTGTTTATCGTCCAACTGCCTGATACGACGGATTTTATCCAGCGCCTGCTTATCGCCTATCTGGCAGGCAATCGCATAAGATGAATCCGTTGGGTAAACGATGACGCCACCTTTACGGATTATGTCCACGGCACGATGTATCAAGCGCAGCTGCGGACTCTCCGGGTGTATTTCAAAAAATTGGGCCATTTATTAAGTGCTGAGTTGTTGTATATCAGATAATTATACCGTACATCCACATAAGCTTGCAGTTGAAAACCATGTAGCTTTCAAGCAGTATCAAAAATATCATGTTAATCGGGGCGCTTACTATCCGGAAAAAACAAACTCCAAGCTACTGATTCTAGATGGATAATTAAACCCAGCCATCATGCTCGATTATTTTTAATGATCGACTCTTACCTTGGGCATCCGCAATGCCGGTAATCCGTTTACGCGCCCGGAATTGATGGTCATCATTCGTTCAAAAATTGTAAAATATAGTTTTTAACCTTGCGTGTGCTGACAAAATGAATAAAAACGACGACGTGAATGTACTTAGCGAAGATGAATTGGAATTGGAGCGTTTTGCCAAGCAAGGAAATAAACTTAAATGGACCTGGATAATCGGAACTCTGGTGATGGTCATCTGCATAATATATGGAGATGCCGCCCAGTGGTTATTAGTCGTTTTTATAGCAATTTATATCTTCATTACAACAGCGAACTATTTGAGGTCGATTTCTTCCAAAAATTCCTGAATCGTTGCTCGGGATATTTTTGACAGACCATTTTGCAGCGTCTAACCGGGATCGTGACCGGCGTCCAATATCCACCTCGTTTTGCCGACCCCTGCATAAAACAACGATATAAACATTTTCATGGTCAAACTTGGCGCCGAATAATGCATAGCTCGGATTAGCGTCGTAACCCGGCAAAGCAACGCGTACTCATGGCTATCTTTACAGCCCTGACATCACATAAAAGACATGCCCGCCAATCTGCCTAACGACCTCTCCGGCCCGCCTTGGCTTGGTGCCTGTATTCCAGCTATCAGAATTCCGCACTATAGAATCCTTACCGCCCATAACTGATTTAGCTAACGCCGTGTAATGGGCCATCAGATTGCGTGGCGGAGTTAATCGCGAAACCCCCGTTAGCTTACATATTGCCTTGCCGGTACGTTTGGCTCGGTTAACCGTAGCCTGCCCTACAGCAATAGCGCCCTCGATAGACTCGCCTCTTGATTCCGCGAAAATGATTTTAGCCAGACATCTTTCTTCACTGACTTGAGTCGGCATGGGCAACAGGAATGCTATTGTTAAAATTAAGTTAGTCATGGGGCAATTCCTTTGGGTTAGTTTCATTTATCCCATGCCAATCTCCTCAATGTCGGGTTCGCTTGGGCATTTTTCGACTCATTGGATGCTAGACTTTTTATGACAAAAATAAATAAGTGCGAATGCGTATGCATCCGGATGACCACCTCCCTACTGGCAGCGCATACTGCCGACAAGCGCATCAGGAGCAGTAATCTATTTGAACAATCCCTCTTCTTGCCGTAATGGAATGCGGCAGAGTTAAGCGCACCGGAATGATTTATCAGCGTTTAGGTATTTTGCGATATACCAATGACCAGTCATTTGACTTAATGTGTACCCGTTACCGATATGCGTTCAACTCAAGATTTACGACACAGGAACTGCCGTCATGACACCAACAGAATTAACCCAGCAAGCCTTCGGGCTCTACGACAGCATTAGAATGCAAAGCTATAAAACTCCAAAGCATTCAGACCATAGGAAGCGTTTACATTCCGTGGGACTTCGAGCCTTTTACAGATATAAACGACGCATGAAAGCCGAACAAAGCCTGTTCGAAGTCTCCCGCTGGGGCTTTTAAAGATTCAGTCGCTAACCCGGCCAAGCAATGACGACACTGTCGCGCAACTTGTGGCTTCCGGATTTAACCTAGTGCTTACCCTAACGCTTAGTCGCCCTTGAGGAATCTCGTTATTCAGTGGTATTGGCTATGATCTTATGAATCCGTTTACTACTGATAGCGATAATGATCAAAATAAAGGGAATGGAAATGCCCTCAATAAGTTCCGGATTGACTTTCCAGCCAACCAAATGAAGCGCTTCGGCTATTTTACCGATAAGACTGGCCGCATAATAAGTAATGGCGACCATCGAAATGCCTTCAACCATTTGTTGCATCCGCAGCTGCATCTTTGCGCGTAAGGCCATGGAAGTCAGCAAGCCCTGATTTTGCTTCTCAATAATGATGTCGACACGGGTACGCAGTAATTGGCTCGCGTTACTGACCCGTTCGGAAAGCTGGGTAAAGCGTTGCGAGATCGATTCGCAGGTGTTGATCGCCGGTTCCAGTCGTCGTTTGATAAATTCGCCCAAGGTCTGAATACCTTGAATCCGAACTTCGCGTAAATCGTTGACGCGTTGTTGCACCAATTGATAATAGGCGCTGGCTGCCGCAAAGCGAAAGTGATTGCTGGATATGTAATTTTCAACTTCCGCGGCCAGCGTGGTCAGCTCATCCAATAATTCGCCGTCATTATTATCGGGCAGCGTCATTGCGTTGGTGATGCTGTACAGCTGCCGGTCGGACTTATTTAATGCAGGCCGCAGCTTGCGCGCGATAGGGAAAGCCAGCAACGCCATAACCCGATACACTTCAATTTCAAACAGCCGTTGCAACAAGCGCCCGGCCTGTTCCGTTCTCAAGTCATGGTTAATAATCAAAAAACGACTAAAGCCATCAACGTGAATGCGAAAATCCGTGAATACCGACGCTGCGCCGCCGGTTACTTTAGAACCGATGACGGGATTGTCGGCAAAGTGAACCGAAAGGGCCGCTAAATCGGCATTTTCGTTATAATTAATATCGGCAGCGCAGACGATGGTTGTATGAGCCGCAACAATGACTTGCCCGGTTAACTGCGACATCCAGTCCACCGGCACTTTTTTTAGCGCCGAATCCGCAAAAGGCTCTTTAGGGGTGTCATGCACATAAAAACTATAAGTACTAAACTCGCCGTGCTGTTCCCATCGTATTTGAAAGGAATTAAAGGTCGCGCTAAAGTGATCCGCTTCTTTTTCAGGCGGCGCGACACCGAACCGTTCGCAAAGCGTAGTCAAGTGCTGACGTTCCTGCATTTTTTCATCACTGGACAGCAATAACGCAAGATGGCTCGCTCTAACCGGCAGACTCCCGATAGACGGCGCTCTGGCATGGACTTCGTTGTGAAGAACAAAACGTTGAGGATGGTTTTCAGGGATGGGGAATAAAGTCGTCACAGGTGTTTTTAGAGTTTTTAAAGTAACAGTGGATGGAACCAATTTTACCTAAAAAACGCAGTTGAGCTTGGTTATTATCTCCACGAAGCACGGCCTTGACTGATGACAATGCGATGTTGACGCGCTTTTTTGGAAAATATGTGCCTTCAGCGGCACGTAAACCAAGGGTCACAAGGCATAGAAACGCCTGGTTAAGCTGGCTTGCCAAGTGTGATCCAGGACTGTTTAGGCATTTAAAGCCATGGTGTGCAAACCTTACGGGATACCTGAGAAGCATTGTTGACTGAATTAAGAGTAAGACCACCGTTTAAGATTGTGGCTTCTGTCAGGACGTTCTGCTTTTCGATGATGCATCGAAACGTCTCCGTTACCAATCAGGGGTTAGCAAAGCGCCGGAAATAACCCGGACAAGGAACCAAAAACCTTCGCGCATAAAAAAACCGACTCAATGGTCGGCCTTTTTAAAGCTATTCATGGTGCCCAGGGGCGGAATCGAACCGTCGACACGAGGATTTTCAGTCCTCTGCTCTACCGACTGAGCTACCTGGGCATTTTGAAGTATTGCTGATTTTTTTGCAGTGGTGCCCAGGGGCGGAATCGAACCGTCGACACGAGGATTTTCAGTCCTCTGCTCTACCGACTGAGCTACCTGGGCGGAACTACAAAAGAGCGCCATTAGACTCGATTATGAGCCATCAGTCAATAAATAATGTTTTTTATTGGGACGGATTTTGGCCGGTCGGGGTATTTTCGCTCCTGAACAGGTTACTAATGGAACTAAAGACTTTTTTCACACCCGCCCATATCCGTGGCAGCAGCCAGATCATCAGCACGATAAAACCCGCCAGCGCTATTAAAAACAGTATCGGATGATTGATGCATGCCCAGACGCCGGTTATCACCACGACATCCTCGCCGATCGAGGCAATCCAGTTACTGAACGGTTCCGGCGAGGTATTGATTAACACCCGGCTTCCGGCTTTGGTCGCATGCGAACCTGCCGCCAATCCGCCGCCCACGATGGCTGCGGCTAATTCAACGGCAGGATTCAAATCGCCAACCGCTCCGGCCGCGAGCATGGCCCCTGCCGGGATACGGATAAAGGTGTGTATCGTGTCCCAGCCAGTGTCTACGCCCGGCATTTTATCGGCAAAAAAACTCGATACAATACATAAGCCCCGCGGCTCCCATGACCATCGGGTTGGCGACTATTTGCAAATCCGGAGGCAGGTCGATATTGCCGGTATTGGCAAGATAACCCAGCGTGAACAGCGTCGCATACAAATTAATGCCGCTGGCCCACGCCAAGCCCATTGTTAAGGCCAAGGTTGTTGATATTTGATTCAGTGCGTCCATTAGAGCTCCCCCTTTTCTGACTGGTTTACTCAGCGTAGCATATTTTTCTGAACCTCTGCTAAACCGTATCCAGCACACTAATGTGATACTGCGCTCATTTTTTCGCACATTTAAATTCAGACCATGTAAAATTAAACTTACGTATTTGGTAATTTTGGGATATTTAAAGTGAGTTTTAGAGGAACAACGATACTTTCCGTTCGCCGGGGCGACAAAGTTGTGATCGGCGGCGACGGCCAGGTCACATTAGGCAACACGGTCATGAAAGGCAATGCCCGCAAGGTGCGCCGTTTATATCACGATAAAGTCATCGCCGGTTTTGCCGGAGCAACGGCGGATGCGTTCACCCTATTTGAGCATTTTGAAGGCAAGCTCGAAAAACACCGCGGTAATTTAACCCGTGCCGCCGTGGAAATGGCTAAAGACTGGCGCACCGACCGCGCCTTGCGCAAACTGGAAGCATTACTGACTATTGCCGATGCGAGAACATCGCTGATTATTTCCGGCACCGGCGATGTGATCGAGCCTGAATTCGACTTGATGGCGATAGGCTCCGGCGGCGCTTTTGCCCAAGCTGCCGCGCGTGCATTACTGGAAAACACCAATCTTAGCGCCCGCGAAATTGTCGAACGGTCTTTAAATATAGCTGCCGATATTTGTATTTATACCAACCACAATTTGCGTATTGAAGAACTCGACGCCGAACCTAACGAGTAGACAAATGACCCAAATGACTCCCAAAGAAATCGTAAGCGAGCTGGACAAGCATATTGTCGGTCAAGCCAATGCCAAGCGCGCTGTCGCCATTGCGCTGCGCGACCGCTGGCGCCGCCAGCAGGTCGACCCTGCCCTGCGCGAAGAAATCACCCCTAAAAATATTTTAATGATCGGTCCTACCGGCGTCGGCAAGACTGAAATTGCCCGCCGTCTGGCGCGTCTGGCCAATGCGCCTTTTATTAAAATTGAAGCCACCAAATTTACCGAAGTCGGCTATGTCGGCCGTGATGTCGACTCCATTGTCCGCGATTTAGTCGATACCGCCGTCAAAATGACCCGCACGATCGAAATGGACAAGGTTGAAAACAAGGCTTTCGATGCCGCCGAAGACCGGATTCTGGATATTCTGCTGCCCCGAGCCAATGGCGGCATGCTGTCCGACACCGAAGAATCGACCCGCCAAAAAATGCGCAAGAAATTACGCGAGGGCGACCTGGACGACAAGGAAATTGAAATTGACATGCATCTTGCACCGATGGGCGTTGAAATCATGGCGCCTCCCGGCATGGAAGAGATGACCAGCCAATTGCAAGGTATGTTCCAGAATCTGGGGTCGGGCAAAACCCGCTCCCGCAAAATGAAAATCAACAAAGCCCTGAAAGTCTTACAGGATGAAGAAGCGTCCAAACTGGTTAATGAAGATGACATCCGCTTGCGCGCGGTAGAATCCGTTGAACAAAACGGCATCGTGTTCCTGGACGAAATCGACAAAATCTGCAAACGTTCCGAGCTGGGCGGCGGCGAAGTTTCCCGCGAAGGCGTGCAGCGTGATTTATTGCCGTTGGTTGAAGGCACTACGGTCAGCACCAAGTACGGATCGATCAAAACCGACCATATTCTGTTTATCGCCTCGGGCGCGTTCCATTTGACCAAACCGTCGGATCTGATCCCCGAACTGCAAGGCCGCTTCCCTATCCGC
>Ga0160179_110405_pt1 | contig 12634 bp, 10 predicted proteins | sample met4stb_2_FD_108558 | JGI IMG/M metagenome (GOLD analysis project Ga0160179, IMG submission 108558) | Synthetic bacterial communities of pure cultures from sediment of Lake Washington, USA, under low oxygen conditions - MT... | ecosystem: Engineered > Modeled > Simulated communities (microbial......
CCACCGGCGTGACAGGCCGGTATTCTAACCAACTGAACTACCACTCCAGTTTTCTTGCTACTTATATTAGTATTATTTAAATAATACAAAAAACTTAAATTCCTCAAAATTAAAGAGCGCTAAAAATCTAGCACTCTTAAGTAATCATGAGGCGATATATGTTAGTGATTGGTGGGTGCTAACGGGGTCGAACCGCTGACATTCGCCTTGTAAGGGCGACGCTCTACCAACTGAGCTAAGCACCCTGTGCCACTTTACAACTTAAGGCCTTATTTAATTTAATGCGTCATCACTTTAAATTAACCAAAGCCTTAAAGCTAACTCGCTTTTAGTGGTTAATTACTCAATCACTAAAAGAACGCTAGTTTACAGCATCTTTAAGTGCTTTACCAGCCCTAAACTTAGGAGAATTTGCAGCACTGATTTTGATTGTCGCGCCAGTACGAGGATTACGGCCGTTACGCGCTTCACGTTTACCAACATAAAATGAACCAAAGCCAATTAATGTTACTAAATCACCTTTTTTTAGTGCTGTAGTAATAGCAGCGGTAGTTGCATCCAAAGCACGTCCTGCGGCAGCTTTTGAAATGCCAGCTGATTTTGCAATATCGTCAATCAATTCTGATTTGTTCACGAGTAATCCCCTCAAATGTTAATAACTTAAATAACAGGCCTATCCTGTTATGACTTTATATCAAGCTACAAAAGCCTGTGTCAAGGCTTTGCGGGCTATTTTGCTATATAAACACTAAATTAATGCAAATAAGCCGCAATAAGCCTCAAAACTAATGCGTCACTGGCAGATTCACGTCTGTGGCGGGCTCGCCCACAACAGCTGGAATTTCAGCTGCTTTTTCGGTTAACGGCTGCGGCAAGCTTTCCAGAGCAAACTCCAATACTTGATCAATCCACTTTACTGGATGAATGACCAATTGATTCTTAATGTTTTCAGGAATTTCAACCAAGTCTTTCACATTGGATTCGGGGATTAAAACAGTTTTAATACCACCACGATGCGCTGCCAGCAACTTTTCTTTTAAGCCGCCAATCGCAAGCACTTCCCCACGCAAGGTGATTTCGCCAGTCATTGCAACGTCAGCACGCGCCGGGATGCCTGTCAAAACAGAAACTAAGGCAGTCGCAAGGCCAATACCTGCACTTGGGCCATCTTTAGGTGTAGCGCCTTCTGGCAAGTGAATATGAATATCTTTTTTCTCATAAAAATCTTCACTGATGCCTAATCCTGAGGCACGGCTACGCACAACACTCATCGCAGCCTGAACAGACTCTTGCATCACATCGCCCAATTTACCCGTCGTGATAGTTTTGCCCTTACCTGGCAGCAAAACAGCCTCTATCGTTAGCAACTCACCGCCAACCGAGGTCCACGCCAAACCAGTCACCTGCCCTACTTGGTTGTCTTTAGCAGCCACGCCATAATCATAACGATACACACCCAGATATTTTTCTAAATTTTTAGAAGTAATATTTACTTTTTTAGCTGCCGTAACTGCACTCTCTTTAGTTGCGACATCAGTAGCTCGACGTGCTTTGCTCACACGCGTTTGATTTAAGAGCAACTCCTTCACTACCTTACGGCAAATTTTAGCAATTTCCTGCTCTAATCGACGCACACCTGCTTCGCGAGTGTAATAACGCACAACGTCACGGATGACTGATTCTGAAATATTAATCTCGGTTGCTTTAAGACCATGTGTTTTAAGCTCTTTAGGCAACAAATATTTCATCGCAATATTAATTTTTTCATCTTCCGTATAGCCTGCAAGACGGATAATTTCCATACGATCCAACAAAGGCGCAGGAATATTCATCGTATTCGCCGTTGCCACAAACATCACGTCAGATAAATCGTATTCAACTTCGATGTAATGGTCTGCAAAGGTATGGTTTTGTTCCGGATCAAGCACTTCTAACAAAGCAGAGGATGGATCGCCACGCATGTCCTGTCCCATTTTATCTACTTCATCCAGCAAGAAGAGTGGGTTTTTAACCGCAACTTTACTCATGCTTTGCAATACTTTTCCTGGCATCGAGCCAATATAAGTGCGGCGATGACCACGAATCTCTGCTTCATCTCGCACGCCACCGAGGGCCATGCGCACAAATTTACGGTTCACTGCCTTAGCAATGCTTTGCCCAAGAGAAGTTTTACCGACGCCAGGCGGCCCTACCAAGCACAGTATAGGTGCTTTTAACTTGCCCACGCGCTGCTGCACTGCCAAATACTCAACAATGCGTTCCTTCACTTTTTCAAGTCCATAATGGTCTGCGTCTAAAATCGCTTCTGCAGCCGCCAAATCTTTACTGATTTTGGTTTTTTTCTTCCAAGGTAAATTCACCAGAGTATCAATATAGTTGCGCACAACCGAAGCTTCCGCAGACATCGGAGACATCAATTTTAATTTTTTAAGCTCTGCATTTACTTTCGCATGCGCTTCCTTAGTCATGCCGGAATCTTTAATGCGCTTTTCAAGCTCTTCTAACTCTGCATTTTCGTCCTGCTCACCCAACTCTTTTTGAATCGCTTTTACTTGCTCATTCAAATAATATTCGCGCTGGCTTTTTTCCATTTGGCGTTTTACGCGACCGCGGATGCGCTTTTCAACCTGTAGAATATCAATTTCAGATTCCATCAAATGCAGCAAGTGTTCAAGCCTTTCCATCACACTTAACATTTCAAGGATTTTTTGTTTTTCCTCTAATTTAAGCGTTAAGTGCGCAGAAATAGTATCAGCTAAGCGCCCTGCTTCGTTAATGGTCGCGAGAGAAGTTAAAATCTCAGGTGGGATTTTTTTGTTTAATTTGACGTATTGATCGAACTGCGTAAAAACAGTGCGCATTAACGCTTCCGTTTCGCTATCGTTTTCAACGGGATCGGCGATTTTTTCAGCTTTAGCTAAAAAACATTCTTCGGTTTCTACAAATTCTGAAACGCGTACGCGATGCAAACCTTCGACCAGCACTTTTACAGTGCCATCAGGCAGTTTTAGCATTTGCAATACCGTGGCTAATGTGCCAATTTCATATAAATCTTCTGCATCTGGCTCATCTTTATTGGCAGACTTTTGCGCCACCAACAATATTTGTTTATTGCCATCCGATGCCAATTCCAAGGCTTTGACGGACTTTGCACGTCCTACAAAAAGTGGAATCACCAAGTGAGGGTAGACGACAACATCGCGCAAAGGCAACAATGGCATCATTTCATGCATGGTTTCAGTGGTAGGTAAATTTTCTGGCAAAGTTTGTTCTGTCATAAAATACTTTCAAGGTAAATAGGCGCTATGTCAAATAAACTAGCTATCCTATGCTATTAAGTTGGGAACATACTTTGATAGTTCAAGTGCTCATATCAAATAATATCGTTAATTTCAAAACTAAAATAACGATATTATTGAATAATGACTATAAACGACTGGATTTTAATTGCAATCAGATTTTGATTTGAAACCCCGTGTTTAAACAGATTAAACACGGTAATTGATAGATTGATTAACTTGCCGATTCAGCTTTTTTAGGCGAATCTTGATTTAGCTTATCCTGAAAAATCATTAAAGGTTGTGACTCGCCTTTGATCGTACCTTCATCAATGACAACTTTACTTAAGTTCTCAATAGATGGTAAATCATACATCACCTCAAGTAATGAATGCTCTAAAATGGAACGCAACCCACGCGCGCCCGTTTTACGCTCTAATGCCTTTTTAGCAATTAGAAGTAAGGCTGACTCTCTAAACTCGAGATCAACACCCTCCATTTTAAACAGCTTGATATATTGTTTGGTCAGGGCATTTTTTGGCTCAACCAAAATGGTCATTAAAGCTGCTTCATCTAAAGATTCTAGTGTTGCAACAACTGGCAAACGACCAATAAACTCTGGAATTAAACCGAATTTAATTAAATCTGCAGGTTCAACATCACGCAATACTGCGCCAACTTCACGCAAATCATCTTTGCTTTTAACTTCGGCACCAAATCCAATGCCGCCTTTTTCAGAGCGGTTGCGAATTACTTTATCTAAACCATCAAATGCACCACCGCAAATAAATAAGATGTTAGTCGTATCTAATTGCACAAACTCCTGGTTAGGATGTTTACGACCACCCTGTGGTGGAACAGAAGCAATCGTACCTTCGATTAACTTCAACAAGGCTTGCTGCACGCCCTCACCTGAAACGTCACGCGTAATAGATGGATTGTCTGATTTACGCGAAATCTTATCAACTTCATCAATGTAAACGATACCGCGTTGAGCCTTTTCAATGTCGTAATCACATTTTTGCAACAGTTTTTGCATGATGTTTTCAACATCTTCACCCACATAACCCGCTTCAGTTAATGTAGTAGCATCAGCCATCACAAAAGGTACGTCTAACATGCGCGCCAATGTTTGCGCGAGCAACGTCTTGCCTGAACCCGTTGGGCCGATCAGCAGAATATTGCTTTTTTGAATCTCGACATCATCCTTAACGGTATTTTGTGAAATATGATTATGTCCAAGGCGTTTGTAATGGTTATAAACCGCTACAGATAGATTCTTTTTCGCTTGCGTTTGACCAATTACGTACTGATCTAAAATCGCACAAATTTCTTGCGGTGTGGGTAACGACTTATCGGTCGACTTAATATCGCTTAAACTCTGCACTTCTTCTTTGATGATGTCATTACATAAATCCACGCACTCATCACAGATAAACACAGACGGCCCAGCGATGAGCTTTTTAACCTCATGCTGACTTTTGCCACAAAACGAGCAATAGAGTAACTTTTCACTTTCGGCTTTATTCGCCATGCAACATCCTTAAACCAACAAACTTAAACTGAACTAGAACCAAACAGACCGTCGTTACTATTTTAAAGCAGTCGCAGTACGGGTTTCAATCACCTTGTCAATCATGCCATACTCAACCGATTGCTCTGCACTCATAAAGTTATCACGCTCAGTATCACGGTCAATTTCTTTAGCCGTTTTACCTGTGTGATGGGCTAATATGGTATTCAATTTACCACGTAAATATAGAATTTCTTTAGCGTGTATCTCGATATCTGTTGACTGACCCTGGAAGCCACCTGATGGCTGATGAATCATCACACGCGAATTAGGCAAGCTAAAACGTTTGCCTTTTGCACCAGATGCCAACAGGAATGCGCCCATGCTTGCGGCTTGCCCAATGCAAAGCGTGCTCACATCCGGTTTAATAAATTGCATCGTATCGTAAATAGACATACCCGCAGTTACTGAGCCACCTGGTGAGTTAATATAAAGTGAAATATCCTTGTCTGGATTTTCGGCCTCTAAAAATAACAATTGCGCGACAATTAGATTAGCAGATGTATCATTTACTGGGCCGACCAAAAAAATAATACGCTCTTTTAGCAAACGCGAATAAATATCGTAGGAACGTTCCCCACGACCACTTTGCTCGACCACCATCGGAATCAAACCCAAACCTTGCGGTTCCATGCTATTACTAATATTCACTTTAGAATCACCATATTATATGTAAGTTGCTTTTACTGCCTTCAATCTTTGACTCGTTATACGAGTTTAAATTTACTGCCCAGCCATCAATTCATCAAATTTAATTTTCTTGGTGGTTACTTTCGCTTTGTCCAATACCCAATTCACGATATTTTCTTCCGTAGCTAAAGCCGCTGGTTCATCTAAGCGTTTAACATCCGCATAATACCAACTAACCAATTCGCTTGGCTTCTCAAAGCTTTGTGCAAAAGTATCCACCATTGCACGGACTTGATCTGCGCTAGCTTGTAAGTTATTGGCATTTACCAACTCACTCAAAATCAAGCGTAAAACTGTGCTACGTTTAGCCTGCTCTTCAAACATTGCAGGTTCTAATTGAATCGCTTTAGGATCCATGCCGCGCTGTTGTAAATTTTGCGCAGTTTGCTGCATCATACGATTGATTTCAACATTAACAAGCGCTTTTGGCGTTTCAATATTTGAATCTGCCACTAATGCTTGAAATACTTGTTCTTTAGTGCGCGCTTTAATGCGTTTTTCAACTTCTTGTTCTAAACTGGCTTTGATTTCAGACTGCATTTTTTCCACATTGCCATCATCAATGCCCAAGCTTTTAGCAAAATCAGCATCAATTTTTGGCAAAACTGGTTGTGCAACACTGTTATAAATGACTGTGTAACTTACTGTTTTACCGGCCAATTGTGCAGGATTATGGTCAGCTGGGTATGTAATTTCGAATGTCTTATTGCCACCCGCTTTACCGCCTGCCAAATGCTCATCGAACTCAGCAATTCGGCCAACTTCACCCAACACCAAATCAATGCCTTTTTCACCGGTACTTTCCACCTGTTCGCCATCAATACTGGCCGCTAAAACCACATTGATTTGGTCGCCTTTTTTAGCCGCACGCTTAACAACTTCATAGCTAACACGTTGCTTAACCAACACATCCAATGTTTTTTCAACGTCGGCTTCTGTCACTTCCAGAGTAGGTTTCTCGATTTTTAATTTGCTTAAATCGTTTAACTTAACTTCAGGAAACACTTCAAAAGTTGCTGTATATTCGAAATCCGTCGCTGCCTCTGCAAATGGCTTATGTTCAATATTCGGAAAACCTGCAACGCGTAATTTATTTTCTTCAACTGCGTTACCAAAGCTGGTTTCCACTGCTTTTGAATATACTTCATCGCGCACTTGATCACCATAATGCTGGTTCACCAAACCGATTGGCGCTTTACCAGGCCTAAAGCCTGAAAACTTGGCTGTGCGCGAAATTTGAGTAAGTCTTTGTTTAATTTGACCCTCAAGCGGTGCCAATGGCACTTTAATCGTGATACGGCGTTCTAAATTACTGATTGTTTCAAGCGATGCTGCCATGTTGCAATTCCTGTATAAGTGTTACCTAAGTTGATAGGCGACGATTAGTTGTTAACAGTTTGAAAGGTTGTGACTTGCACAACCTTGATTTAGTTTTTAATACGAGCCAAGCTTTAATTTAAATAAGTTTTAAATAAAAACTTTCAGCTTGGCAATTCAAACCTGACTAGTTCAAAACAGTTTTGGAATATATCACATACTAGGTTTGAAATAAATGATGAAATAGCGACAAATAACAATAAAGCCAGCTTGAACCTTACTGTTATTAATTCAAGATATACTGGCTAATCATTCACTTAAAAATGTAAATCTGCTTGCAAATCTTCCGTATGTTCCAACCCCACTGCAATTCGTATTAAGTTATCCTGAATACCTGATTGTGCTCTTGCCTCTGGTGAAATACGGCTGTGCGTGGTACTCGCTGGGTGCGTGATGGTGCTTTTAGCATCGCCCAAATTCGCTGTAATCGAAATGAGTTCTGTCGAATCAATAAGTGCCCATGCCGCTTCTGTTAAGGTTTGTCCAGTTTTAGGCTTAACTTCGAAACTGACTATACCACCACCACTTAACTGCTGCTTCATGGCTAAAGCATGCTGTGGATGCGATGTCAGTCCTGGATAGTAAACACGCGCAACCTGCGGCTGTGCTTCCAGCCATGTTGCCAATTGCAACGCTTTACGCGCATGCGCTTCCATACGGATATGCAAAGTTTCCATTCCTTTTAAAAACACCCATGCATTAAAAGCACTCATGGTGACGCCCGCCGTACGTAAAAATGCATACACAGGCTCCATTAAAATTTTACTGCCTAACACGGCGCCACCTAAACATCTACCCTGCCCATCTATATATTTAGTAGCTGAGTGAATAACAATATCAGCGCCCAAATCTAATGGTTTTTGAATAGCGGGGGTGCAAAAACAATTATCAACCACCAGATGCACATTGGCACGATGCGCAATATCAGCTAACAGTTTAATATCACACACTTCTGTTAATGGGTTTGATGGTGTTTCGACAAAAAATAGTTTCGTTTTAGACGTAATCGTAGCTTGCCATTCAGACGGGTCAGTCAGTGATACAAAAGTAACATTCAAGCCCCAGCGTTTGAGGATATTGCCGAATAACTGAACACTAGTACCAAAAACACTGCGCGATGCCACGACATGGTCGCCAGCACTGCACAAACCCATTACACAAGCTAAAATCGCTGACATGCCACTGGAGGTTGCTACGCACTGCTCTGCGCCTTCAAGTGCTGCCAATTTATTTTGAAACATGGTGACAGTTGGGTTAGTGAAGCGTGAATAAATATTGCCGGGTTCTGTGCCACCAAAACGTGCTGCCGCTTGTGCCGCACTTTTAAACTTAAAGCTTGAATTTAAGAACAAAGCCTCTGAATTTTCACCAAACTCACTCGTTTCTGTGCCAGCACGTAAACTTACAGTCTCAGGATGATAGTTTTTTATTGTCGTCATAATGTCAAATCACTTAAATGTATGGGCGTAAAAAAACCCGTGTTAGCTAAAGAATAAGCTAAAACGGGTTTTGGCTCTCGCTTTAGCAGTATTTATTATGCGCCCGCAAGCTGAGTAAGGCTTTGTTTAAAGTTGGCCACTCAAATCAGCGCAACTCCATTTAACGCCCTTAACATGTTGATGTCAAGCGTATTACTTAACAAAAAAAAACTGGTCGCTACTTTAGCGCCTATCACTTTCAACACTTCATTTTGCTGCTGACCTAGCCCCACCCATAAAGGTAAACGCAACAAACGCTCGGACAAACTATCCGTATGTTTTAATTCGCCATGCGTGCGTGCGAATTGTTTTCCAGCTGGCGCACTATGTAAAGGAATATAATGAAACACGGGATGAATATCTTGTTTTTTAAAGCGTTTTATTAATTCAGTTCGTTGATCAAGTGAATTCAACAAAACATAATACATATGTGCATTGTGCTGGCACTCTGCCGGAATAATTGGCCGTCTTAAATCACCTTTTTGCTCTAACTCTTCCAATTCCTCATGGTAGATATTCCATATATCCAGGCGTTTTTGAGTGATTTCCTTGGCTTTTTCCAGTTGCGCGTATAAAAAGGCTGCGACGTCTTCACCCGGCAAATACGACGATCCAACATCCTGCCATGTATATTTATCAACTTGCCCGCGATAAAACTGGCTACGATTCGTACCCTTTTCGCGAATGATTTCTGCACGCTCAGCAAATCGCTCATCATTAATCAGTATGGCTCCGCCTTCGCCTGAGATGATATTTTTAGTTTCGTGAAAAGAATAAGCACCAATGTGCCCAATTGAGCCTAATGCGCGGTCTTTATAAGTTGCCATAATGCCTTGTGCAGCATCTTCAATCACTAACAAATCGTATTTTTTTGCGATTTGCATAATGGTATCCATCTCACAGCCTACACCGGCATAATGAACGGGGACAATCGCTTTTGTACGTGGCGTAATTGCCGCCTCTATCAACGTTTCGTCAATATTTAATGTATCTGGACGGATATCCACGAACACTGGCACACCGCCACGCAAAACAAAGGCATTTGCAGTCGAAACGAAAGTGTAAGACGGCATAATCACTTCATCACCAGCCTGGATTTCAGCCAACAATGCGGCCATTTCGAGTGCAGCCGTGCATGAATGAGTAATAAGCGCTTTATGTGTTTTGGTTTGATTTTCTAACCATTCACTTGCTTTATGCGTAAAGACTCCATCACCAGAAAGATTACCTGTTTCATGCGATTGCCGAATATATTCCAGTTCTTTGCCAGTGAGATATATTTTATTGAAAGGAATCATTACTCAACCTCTTATTATTTGCAAATATCGTTCAGTCTAGGTTAGTTCCGTTAAAAATACGATGACCCAAATGGGTGCACATCCAGTTAACTGATTATGAAACCTGCTCTACCGCCTCATCTTCTTCCGCATCAATTAAATTCAAATCTAGCTGCGTACTTGAATTGCTCGGCTTTTGTTTTTTATTAAAATCTCCACGCGCCGATTCAATTCGATTTAGATAGGCACTATCCACATCACCTGTCACATACTTTCCATCAAAACAGCTACAGTCAAACACCTTCATCTTCGGATTTAATTTAGAAATACCTTCAACCAAAGCATCTAAATCTTGATAAATCAGCGCATCCGCACCTATTTCCTGACAAATTTGTTCGTCTGTACGGCCTGTCGCCAACAACTCATCGCGGCTTGGCATATCAATACCATACACATTTGGGAAGCGTACTGGCGGCGCAGCCGAAGCAAAGTAAACTTTATTGGCGCCCGCGTCGCGTGCCATTTGCACAATTTGCCGTGAAGTCGTGCCACGCACGATGGAGTCATCGACCAGCAATACATTTTTACCTTTAAACTCAATACCAATAGGATTTAGTTTCTGACGTACTGATTTTTTACGTAAAGCCTGACCAGGCATGATAAAGGTGCGGCCAATATAGCGGTTTTTAATAAAACCTTCACGGCAATTTAAACCCAGCGAGATACCGACTTGCAATGCACTTGGTCGGCTGGTGTCAGGAATCGGAATGACCACATCAATTTTTAAATGACTCCATTCACGCTTAATTTTTTCAGCCAGACTGGTACCCATATCCAAACGTGTTTGATATACCGAAACGCCATCAATGACAGAATCTGGACGCGCTAAGTAAACATACTCAAAAACGCAAGGCGTTAATGTTGGCGCTTCAGCACATTGACGACTAAACAAATTGCCGTCCATATCAATGAAAACCGCTTCGCCTGGATCGATATCACGCATCAATTCAAAACCGAGCACATCCAGCGCAACGCTTTCGGATGCAACGATATATTCAGTACCTTTATCGGTATCTAACCTACCTATCACTAATGGGCGAATGCCATTCGGATCGCGAAATGCTAGCAACCCAAAATTGGCAATCATCGCAACTACTGCATAAGCACCTTTACAACGCTTATGTACGCCTGCAACCGCATCAAAGGCCATATCCGTATTTAACACCGCATTACGCGAAGTTTTTTCAATCTCATGCGCCAATACATTTAACAACACTTCAGAATCTGAATTGGTATTGATATGGCGTAAATCCTGACGGAACATTTCCGATTTCAACTGCTCAGAGTTAGTTAAATTACCGTTATGACCCAGCACGATACCAAATGGCGAGTTGACATAAAAAGGCTGTGCTTCTGCTGCGCTGGATGAGCCAGCAGTTGGGTAGCGCACATGCGCGATACCAACGTTACCGACTAAACTACGCATATGGCGCGTTTGAAATACATCTTTTACCAAGCCATTATTCTTATGCATAAAAAACGTATTTCCATCACAAGTAACAATACCGGCAGCATCTTGCCCGCGATGTTGTAACACCAGCAAACCATCATATAAAAGCTGGTTAACAGGGTTTTTGCCAACAATGCCTAAAATTCCGCACATAAATGAGTGTCCTTAATCAAACGGTTTTGGTACTGGTAAATGAATATGGTTAATCGTATTTAATATATTTGGCCACGGCTTCTGGCATCCACGGCAGCGCTGCCTTAACAAGTGCTTCAAGTGGTGAACTAAACATTGCATTTGTCCACCGACTATCTTTGGGAATATTCGTTAACCCTGCTAAAAACACTAGAACACAGACAATGAACAATCCTTTTACGAATCCAAATAATGCGCCAAAAAACCGATTTAGCCAACTTAAACCAATTTTTCTAATAATGCTTGAAAGCGCGATAGACAACAAAGCAACCACCAGCAATACAGCCAAAAAGAGAATTAAAAAAGCCGCTAATAGGCGTAGCGAATCACTTGGAATATCTTGCGGTAACAAAGGTATTAACTGGGTAGCGTATGTTTTAGCAATATAAAAGGCGGCAAGCCATCCTAATATCGATAACGCCTCACGTACAGCGCCGCGCATCATGCTAACGATGATGGAAATACCTATAATGGTTAATACGGCGTAATCAAAACTCGTCATGTTTTTACAAACGCCCTATTAGCAACACCATTATTGGCTGACAACCATGCCTGTAAGGCCTGCATCTTTGATATTTTGTAACGCAATAGCTGCGTCGTTGCGCTCACCTAACAGCTGAGTACGTAAGCGAATCTTTTTACCTTTTGCGGTATCAATTTTCTCGGTTTGCGATTTGTAGCCCAACTCCGTTAATTTGGCTTGTAACTTTTTCACATTGGCCTCATCTGAAAACACACCAATCTGCACATAAAATTTTGCGCTCACTGTGCTTTTTTTGTTATCTGCTTTTGGCGCTTCAACTTGCTTAACCGGTGTTTTTTTACTGTCTGCACTTAAGCCTTCTGCTTTTAATTTTGGCGCCGCTTCAGGATCAACATCAGCGTCAGCCTCTGGAGTTTCGGATTGGCTAGCAACATCATTGGATTTGAGCTCATCCTGTTGTGCGTCGACTTCATTAGATGGCACTACATTAGAATCAAAATCAGACACTTCAGGCAAAATTTCTGGCTTGCGCTGACTGTCTAGCGTAATCGTTACTTCATCAGCAGGCTGTTTAATGGAACGATCTTTTAATATCATCGGCAACACAATCACCATTAACAATACAAGCGCAATTGCGCCCACTAAACGCCGCCGTGCACGTTTTTTCAGGGTCAGCTCTTGATCATTGACGTCTTTTTGCATGTTTAACTTTCAGCCATATGCTAGCTATAAACTTTTTATGGGGTTGATGTTGTATTTTGCAATACAGTACTCA
>Ga0160179_102230_pt1 | contig 11906 bp, 10 predicted proteins | sample met4stb_2_FD_108558 | JGI IMG/M metagenome (GOLD analysis project Ga0160179, IMG submission 108558) | Synthetic bacterial communities of pure cultures from sediment of Lake Washington, USA, under low oxygen conditions - MT... | ecosystem: Engineered > Modeled > Simulated communities (microbial......
AGCCCCTTCTGCTGACCCTCGATAAAAGCGAGGAGCGCAGGAAGTAAGCGGTAACCGGGTCGCCTTTTCTTTGGTTACTTTCTTTTGGCGAAGCAAAAGAAAGTAACTCGCCTTCGGGTGCGACAACCCGATTTAATCAAGTGTCGCGCTAGCGACTCCTTAATGTTAAAGCGGTCGAAATTCGAATAACTGCGTAACATCAGTTATTAATACCCAACCTATCCGAAATTAAAACATACCTGATCCTTCAGTTATGCAAGACGTTCAGCTCAATAGCGGATTCAGCCCGATAGGTAACTGCACTTATTGATTGGATACATTGAATTCTCTATCCTAAAGACCTCTGTACAACGCCAACCGATTTTTTAGATTAATGTATTTCGTCTTCGTGAAAATAAATGTCCGACTATGTTCAATTTCACTAAAAAATACAGCGATGCGCTGGCCGATGCGAATAACAAAACCGCCGGAATAAGCGAAAAGTACGATGCCGCGATAATAAAAATCGAACGGCTTGAGGACGAATTATCCCAAAAAACAGATGAATTAAACCAAAGCTGCAAGGCCCAATCCATAATGGCTGAAGGCGTAAAAAAATGCGTTGAATCGCTTTACGTCGTTCAAAACCAACTGCAAGCCGTAGCGGCGCATTTAGACCTTTCAAACAAACGAATTTTTGAGTTAATGCAAAAAAACAAGGCGCTTAAATCGTCAGGCGATGAGTGGTTCAGGCGTTCCATCAAACTTGAATTTGAAGTTTTAATCGCGAAGGACGAGCTTAAAAAAATCGAAAATGAACGTGATTCGGCGATAAAAATGTGCGAGCTTCTTCAAGCCGAGTTAATGTCCAACAGCCCAAGCAGAAAGCAGGGCTAACACCTACACATCAGCTTAACACGCCACTCATCCGGCAAAATATCCCTGTTGAATAAAATACAACGCCTGCTCTATGACAGCCTCGTGCCGCATGATAAATGAATGCGAATAAGGCATCACGATAAAATCTTTCATGCCTTCCACTTGCGCCCGGCTCACCGACACCTTGCCGTCGTTAACGTCGGGAATTAATCTTGATAGAAAAGGATTGACGGCTTTACTACCGGCAATAACCCCAAGCTGAAAATCCACCGGTCCAAGCCGATTCGGCACGCTGTTGCTGCCGGTACCCAACTGCAACCCGGCCGGGCCGTTTAAATAGTAAAACAGCTTCCATCCGCCGAGTTTATCCACGACTTCGCTGCCTTGATTGGGCGGGGCCAGCATCACCACGCGCCCCAGTTTGTCGATGCTTTGGCTAGCCAAATAATCGCGCAACAAAATGCCGCCCATCGAATGGGTCAGGAAATGGATCTTTTTAATAGTTTCCGACTCGCACTGTTTCAATGCCTGAACGATGCATGATTGCGCCAAGGCGCCGATGTCTGCGCTGCGCGAAGGATAATCCACATTGACGATTTTATAGCCGTAAGCCGCCAGCAGTTTGGCTGCTTTATTCATGCTGCGGCTGGTTCTGGCCAGACCGTGCAGCAGAATAATCGCCTCCGAGTCTTTATCTATCGGTATCAGTTTGGCTTTTAAATTTTCCATAGCGCAGCAAAATGGCGGGCAGCAATAATAAGTTCAGCAACGTTGAAGAGGCCAGGCCGCCGATGATGATCGCCGCCATCGGCCCCATGATCTCGCGCCCCGGATTATCGCTGTTGAACGCGATCGGGAACATCGCCAGCGCGGTGACCAGCGCCGTCATCAGGATCGACGGCAAGCGCTCCTGCGCACCCAGTACGGCGGTGTCCAAATTCCAGCTCTTGTCTTCGACTTCGACCAGATAGCGATAATGCGACAGCAGCATGATGCTGTTGCGCACGGTAATGCCGAACAGCGTCACAAAGCCCACGACCGAGCCGACCGACAAGGTGGCTCCGGTCAACACCACGGCGGCAACCCCGCCGATCAGCGCAAATGGAAGATTGGCAAGGGTCAGCAACATGTGCCGGATACTGCCGATCGCGATATAAATAAAAATCAGCACCCCGGCTCCGGCCAGCAGCGAATGCAGGATTAACTCTTTCCGCGCCTGCGCCTGTTCAATTGCCGCACCGGTGAACTCGGGATAAATATCCGCCGAGAACGGAATCTCCTTTAATACCCGCGCTTTAAGCTCCTCGACAAAAGCATCCAGATCCCGGTCGATCACATTGCCGGTCACGGTTTGCCGCCGCTGCGAGCCTTGATGGAGGATGTTGTAGCGGCTGGCCGCATGCCTGATTTCCGCGACCTGGTCCAGCGTAATCACCGCGCCGTCCAGGGTCCTGATCGGCAACTTGGCTATCGATTCAGGCTGCTGTCTCAGCTCCGGCGTCAAGGTCACCGCGACGTTATAGATTTTATTGCCCTGAATGTTCTTGCCGACCACCCGGGTTTCGTAAGCGGCCTGCAAAGTGTCGACAATCTGGGCAGGCAGCACGCCCCAGAAGCTGAGTTGGTCGAGATTCAGCACAATTTGCAGCAACGGCGTGCCGGGCGGCGAGCGCAACTGCACATCGGTAGCGCCGTCTATGTCGCGCATAATATCGGCGACCGCCTGCGCTTTGGCGTCCAGCTTATTCAGGTCATTGCCGTAAATATTAACCACCACCGGCGAGGTGTAGCCGGAAATAGTCTCATCGACCCGCTCCGTCAAGAAAGTGTTGGCTTCAAACAAAATGCCGGGGAAACCGACCAGAATCGCCCGCAGCCTGTCCTTGATCTGCTGTTGTTCGGCTCCCGACATCGGCTCCAGACGCACTTCATACTCGCTGTAATGGCTGCCGTAAGTGTCCGCGCCCCGCTCCGCCCTGCCCGCCCATTGCGACACCGATTGTATGCCGGGAATCGCCATAAACTGTTCGGTCAACTTGCTGCCGATTCTGATCGATTCCTGCAACGAAGTGCCGGGAATGCTGGTGGTGTGGACGATATAATGGCCTTCGCGCAATTCGGGCAGGAATTTGCTGTCGAGGCTGAAAAAGGCCAGCAAGCCTGACAAGCAAACAATAACGCTGCCGATAATGACCGGCTTGAAATACCTGGAAATCGTGCCTAGCAAATCCTTGTAATGCGGCTTGATACGTTTGATCAGCGGCGGATCGTCATTAGCGAAGTCGGCGTTGCCCAGCAACGCGTAGCACAACGCCGGGGTTAAGGTCAGCGCCACCAGCAGCGACATTAAAATCGCCAGAATGTAGGAATATCCCAGCGGCGCAAACAAGCGCCCGGCAACGCCGTTCAAGGTCAACAACGGCACAAAAACCAGCGCGACGATAAAGCTGGCGTAAACCACGGAGCTTCGCACCTCCAGCGATGCGCTATAAACCACATCGGCGACCGGCAGCGGTCGGGCTAACAGACGGTTCTCGCGCAAACGCCGGAAAATGTTTTCGGTATCGATAATCGCATCGTCAACCACCTCGCCCAACGCGATAGCGAGGCCGCCGAGCACCATGATGTTCAGATTAACTCCGCTTTCCAGCAGCACAATCACCGCACCGACCAACGACACCGGAATGGCCAGCGCGGAAATAAACGCGGTACGAAAATTAAACAAAAACAGGTACAGGATAATCAGCACGAACAAGCCACCGATCAGCAAATGCCCGGACAAATTGCTCAGCGAGCGTTCGATATAATCGGCGGGACGAAACAAGTGCGAGTAAAAATTAATCGCCTGCTTGTTGAAAATAGGCTCGAACTCGTGCAGCGTCTGCTCAACCTGCCGGGATACCGACAAGGTATTGGCCCCGTATTGGCCGATCACCATCATCACGATGCCGGGTTTGCCCATGATTTGCGCCGCGCCGATCGGCGGCTCCGGCGCATAGCTGATCGTGGCGGCTTCGCCCAAAGTCACGTTACGGCCCTGATCCCGCTTGACGATAATCTTGGCGAATTGCTCCGGCGTAGCGGGTTGCCCGGTTACCTGCAAAGTAAAGCGCTGGTTGTCGTTTTCGATAAAACCGCCACCCTGAATATGTCCTGCCTGTGACGCAGCTAGGATAATGTCTTCCAGGGTCAGGTTAAAGCGATGCAATTGCAACGGATCAACCTGGATTTGCAGTTGCTGAATATCGCCGCCGAACACGTTGACATCGGCAACTCCCGGAACGGCCTTCAAGCGCGGTACTATCGTCCAGTCGACCAGACTGCGCAAAGCCATTAAATCCGGCGGGTCGTCCTTGCTTAAGCCGATGGTTAAAACCGTCGCCGAAGACGAGGACAACGGTATCGCAACCGGCGTAATGCCCAGCGGCAGCACTCCCGTCAGTGTGGTCAAGCGCTCGCTGATCAGCTGGCGATTGCGGTACACATCGCTGTCTTCGACAAAAGTCGCGATAATAATCGACAGGCCCTGGATCGATTCGGAGCGCACCGACTTCATACCGATCAAGCCGCTGATCGAGGTTTCGATTTGCTGGGTTACCAACACCTCAACCTGTTCCGAAGAAAGGCCGGGCGATTCGGTCTGGATGATGACCTGCTTAGGGGAGAATTCAGGAAAAATATCCAGACCCGCTGTGGCGAAGCGGTAACTGCCGTAGAGTAGGATTAATATCGCAAGCGCGATAACGATGCCGTAAAAACGGATGGAGAAGCGGACTAGAGTGGATAGCATGGGTTAGTGGGTTTGATTGGAATGTTAAATGCTATATTAATGACCAATTTGTGATTTTTATCGCATTCAAAATAAACTGAAAAGCTGAAATTCCTTAATAGTTAAGATTCAGCTATCAAAGCTAACAACCACAGCCAATGGCTTTTGTTTTAATCTGTAATGGTACAAAGCTTTCTAATAATCATAGTTTACTGCGTGAGGGTTCATTACTCGTTCAATGCCCGACTCTTTCAGACCATGTTGTAACGATTTATAGATAAGCATAAAACTAGGAATTTCCAATAATGGTTTATCGTTAATTCTTCTTCTGTGATATTCCCTAATTATCTTTTCTCGTGGCACAGAAAACGGAAATGAATGCCGACGGTCAAAACCATGCGATAAAAGAAGTGCTGACCTTTTTTTAACACAACGGTGAATTACAGAAAGGAGCCAACCATCTAAACGTTTTAGTTGTTCCTCATCATTGATTAATGGATAAAAACTCATGATACCTTTGAAATATAAATGCTTTTGTCTTCCAGACAAATATTCTCCCATTTCACGGTGCGACAAGCCACCATATAAATATCTCCTAACTTGTGTCATTGCACTTAATAAAGCTATATCTTTATTGTTTGCTGGGATGATTAAACCTTTTAAAGGTTTTTTTCTAATAGGTTGTATCAAATTTTTATAAAGGAGATATGAAATCTGCTTTTTTATACGCTTCTCTGATTTTTCTTTAATTGAGACTTTCGAAACAGCTACTGAGTATCCAAGAAAGTTAAATTCTCTCTTAGATGTAATTTCAGTAGGTAACCCTTCTCTTGCCAATAAGCTAATTCCATCTGATTTTTTTGCATTAATAGATACCCCCGCCTCTCTAGAGAACGCATCAATAATTGTAAACGATTTACAAATTGCAGCGTAATCAGGACTCCAAACTACAGTATCATCAGCATATCGGGCAAACTTGAGACCGAACTTTTCGAAAGACTTATCTAGTTTCCAGCACACCAAATTGGCAAGAAAAAGCGATATTGAAGTGCCTTGAGGTATTCCACGCTCCCTTGAACTTAGAAAAGCTCTGATTACCTTCTCTTCCTCGCTGCTAATAAAAAAACCATTAGCATTGAATTGATTAAAGAGATATTCATGATTGATTGATCCAAAGAAGTCCGAAAAATCAAATTCGGCAATAAACATTCTCGCATCCTGAGAAATATCTACTGCAATATCTTGGATTGCAAAGTGAACATTTCTATCGTTTCGATACGCATATGAGAAAGAGCTAAATCGATGCCTATTTTTTGCTAGTAATCTAACGTAGAAGAGCCTAGATACCGCAGCGTCAGGTATTTGATAGATTGTTATTTCTCTCACCCCTCCGCCTGTTTTAGGAATGAGCTTTTTTAATGGCTCATGAGGAGCGTAAGTGCCGTTTGCTATTTTTTTAGCAATAGATTTTGCGATGCTTTTGGAGTGCGAGTGAACATAAAAGGGATTGAATTTATTGTCTGATTTCCATTGCTCAGGCGTTTGAATGATCTTTTTGGGTGCATCTTCTATTCTTTTCTTCGTTTGTTCGTGCTCAGTATGAAGGTGATTATGATAATCGTGATGGCGTTTTATCAGCTTTTTTGCTTCATCGCGGATGCATTTTTCTAACTGTTTTTCGAGGTTCATTTAAAGTTCCTTAAAACAAAAAGCCCGAGGCAGCGCCTCGGGCTTTCCACGGAACAAACCTAGTAAAAGTAAGCTTCCATTTGCTTGATACAGTTTTGAGGCTGTACCCCCAATGCCGCGGACAAAGCCGCTATAAAAAAGAGGTGCTCCGTTCTTCTCCTAGAGAAGTATCTTTATGTTCCCTTAGTATTCACATTATTGTCAATAAGTAATGTTGAGGTAGAGGTTTAGGTAAATGTCATATATCAACGCAGCTCATATATTGTGCTAAGACACGCAGAGCATCAATCGCGAACAATGTGCTTCCTTCACTAGTTCCCAAGCTCAAGCTTGGGAATTCGGTTACGGAAGCTCTAGCTTCCCGTTTCACGAAGCTGGAGCTTCGTCTTTTGGGTTCCCAATCTGGAGATTGGGAACCAGCTCGATGTGCTGAACGCAGTGAGGCGCATCATTTCCCGGCACACCCTACCGCCAATCACTCAACAACCGAATACATCCCACCGTTTGAGTTTTGCGGTAGTAAAGTTCATCAGCGGTTAAAAACACGGCATTCAGGTGAATAGCCAAGGCGTGATAAAGCGTATCGGATAAATGATGAGAAAACTGCCGGGAAAGACGAGCGGCCGTTTTTAAAATGTCTGCATCCTGCTGTACTTTTACTTCCATAGCGCTCAATTAATCAATGGCTGGCACTGCGATTTCCGGACGAATGCGAGTAATGACGGCAACCACTTCCGGCAGCCAGTGTGCGGGTTGCACCAGCGTCACCTGACCGGATTGAACTTGCAGCAACATAGAAACAGCCTGATCGGTATCCTGCTCCTCTGCTGACGCCGGCATCAACCACTACAATCCTCTGCGCAATTCTTCCCTTCCCTGTTCAATATCCGCCGCTGAAACGGGCGCTTGCGTGGCTCTTAATTGCAGGATTTTATCGATCGCCAGCTGGCGACGTTGCTGTTGTTTTTTCTCTTCAATCGCCTATTGCATCAATCGGGTTAAGATCGCGCTTTTGTTTTCCTTTTCAAACAGCTGGTTGAATTCCTGCCTGATGTCATCGGGTACGCTAAAGTTTACGGTAGCCATGATGTCGCTCGGTTGTTGAAATATTCAACAATATGAAATGGTACAAGACGCAATCCATAGGGCGTCAATAGCGTATTGCTCCCCACAGTTCCGGACCAACCGCAGATTTAATTAACTGACTAACTCCAAATCAACCCAATCAATTTGTTTTTCTACAATCGTGCTTAACTCCAACAGCCCAAGCGAAGAGGTCATATTCAATTCCGATTCGACTTCTTTTAATTGCTCCAGCCGTTCTAACAATTCAAACAAATCCGTCTGATTGGTGTTCTTAATTTTTCTGGTTTTCCTGATTTTCTTCATTTTTATATCAAAGCCACTTGGTATGGCTGTTATCACTTATTAAATACCGGTTGGTGTTGGATTCATCAATGCTATAAGGCGAAAAACGCGGGTTACAAGAAAAAAATCACGGCCTTTGCCCCGAAGCCTGATTTTTGTCTAACTCATTCGCAATATTTTTGATCTTCTCTTTTAGACCCGGCGATAACGAATTCAAGAAACTCTCGGGATCGGTTTGCGCTTTCAGCATTAGGTTTTGCATTTTTACCGGGTCGCCACCCGCTTGCCGTACCAAGAGAGGCATAATATCGGCCGAAATATTATAGAGCTCTTGTTTATCATGGGCGTTACCGCCCATTGCCGCCAAGGCTTTTTGGTCGGCGTCCTTGCCCGCATCGGTTGCCGCAGCATCGCAGTCTTGATTCCTAAGACAGTCTTGCGTTTTCTGTAACGCCGAGCTGACAGCGTCATCCGCATAAATATCTTGGCCGGACATTCCTGCCGCAAGCACAAATACGCATAATATGATCTTGGACATTGCTGCCACTCACTTGAAGTTTAAGAAAGATTTTTTTTCAAAGCTACCGATTAGCCTACAACGTCAATATCCCTTTACTGCGATTTTCCATGCGCCGCAGCAGTTCGGTCATAATCAACCGGTACAGTTCGTCGCCCAGATATTTGTCCTCGACGCCGCTGTCGATGTTGGGGTTGTCATTGACTTCTATCACATAGCCTTTGCCGTCTTTTTCCTTAACGTCCACGCCGTATAATCCGTTGCCTATCGGCTGGGTCGCTTTTAATGCGGCGTCGAGCACGGCTTTGGGGACTTCAAAAGTCGGCAAGGTGGCAAAACTGCCGGTGTCGATTTTGCTGCCGCCGTGGCGGTAAATCTGCCAATGGTTTTTAACCATGTAATAGCGGCAGGCGTATAAAGCCTTGTTGTTGAAAATGCCGATGCGCCAGTCGAAATCGGTATAGAGAAATTCCTGCGCCAACAGCAGTGCGGATTTTTGGAACAGCTCTTCCACTTTGAGTTCCAGCTCTTTCCGGTCATTCACTTTGACGATGCCGCGAGAAAAGGAACCGTCAGGGATTTTTACTACCATCGGAAATCCGGCTTCCGCTTCCACTCTGTCCAAGTGGGTGGCATTGCCTTTGTGCAATAGCCAGGTTTTGGGCGTAGGCACCTTATGGGTGCGGAACAAATCGGCAAGATAGACTTTATTGGTGCAGCGCAGCATCGAAGTCGGATCGTCGATAACCACCAGTCCCTCAGCCTCGGCCTTTTTTGCGAAACGGTAGGTGTGATGATCGATGTTGGTGGTTTCGCGGATGAACAGGCCGTCAAACTCGGGCAGGCGCACATAATGTTGCTGGGTTATCAGCTCTATTTCAATGCCCAATTCCCTGCCGATTTTGATGAATTTTTTCAGCGCGCCGCGGTTACTCGGCGGCAATTGTTCTTCGGGATTGACCAGTATTGCCAAATCGAATCGCGCCGCTTTACGGGCGCGCCCCTTCCGCCAGACTTTGGTGCTGAACTTATCCAGCGCGTCGGCAAAAACGGTTTGCATCGCATCATCCAGATGCCGGTGCGACACGGCCTTTAAGCCGATGATTTCCCATTGCTGCTTGCAGCGTAACGTCACTTCCAGAATGGGACAGGAAAAGCGTTCGAACAGTAGTCTGGTGAGTTCCTGAAAAGCCGGGTCCGGCGTGGTGCCGAAATAACTCATCAAGGTTATTTCACTGTCCTTGTCGGTGGTTTTAAATGCGCGCGCCAGTGTCTGCGACAAGTCTTCAAGCTGTAACCGGTACAACGCCTTTTTGCCCAGATCGTTCAGTACCTTAACCGAAGGAATGACGTGGTGGCCTCTGGCCTCGGCCAGCAACGAGCAGTAATATCCGTCGGAAAGATAACGGTAGCTGCCGCAAAGATTGATGATGCGGACACGCTGATGCGACTCGCCCTGCTCGGTCGCAAGATAGGTTTCAAAAGTGATGACTTGGTCGCTGGGATAATAGGGATTCCAGTCGGAAAGATCATCAACAACCAGAAGGGTACGCGCCATAACAATAAGATCCTGTAGTAAGATAAGCCATAATTCTGGAACCAGTCAGTTGTTTGCACAAGGAGTTTTTATGGGTATTGATAAATATTTCCTGATTGACTTAACTGGGGCTATGCTTAAGAAAAACTTCAGGTAACCGTCATGTCCTATTGTCTTCCTCTTGCCGCTATCGATACCGCCGTTTTTCCCGGCAGCTATGCCGCTGGTCGGCAACGCTGGCTGGCCCAATCAAATAAACTACCCGGTCATACACGATTCCAGCCTTATCCATGCACCGGCATCGGGCCTGAAGGCGAAGAGCTGGTGACCGATGCGGTCTGGATCGGCCCGGAAGACGCATCAAGCGTGTTGGTTTTGCTCGGCGGAACGCACGGCATCGAGGGCTTTGCGGGCAGCGCGATACAGATCGACCTTCTGGGTTTGCTTGCCGAAGGTCTGGTCGTTATTCCGGCCGATACGGCGGTATTGATGGTCCATGCGCTGACGCCATGGGGTTATGCCTGGCAACGGCGTTGCGATGCGGACGGCGTTGACCTTAACCGCAATATCGTCGATTTTTCAGGCCCTTTGCCTGAAAACAAAGACTATGACCTGCTCAAAGATGCGTTTTATCTAACGGATGCCGCACAACGGAAAACCGCCCTTGCCGAATTTGAACAACAGCATGGCCGCGTGGCGCTGGAAAAGGCGGTCAGCGCCGGACAATACAGCGATCCGTCCGGACCGTTTTACGGCGGAACAACGCCCGCGCACGGCAGGCGGGTCTGCGAAGACCTGATGCGCCGCTATACCTTGCAACAGAGGGATTTGGCGGTCATCGATCTGCACACCGGCCTGGGCTCTTACGGCTATGGCGAAATCATTTGCGACCATCAGCCGGACAGCGCCGGAACGCGCGCCGCCCAAAACTGGTACGGCGATTCGGTGGCATTGCCGCTGCTGGGCACGTCCAGTTCGGTGCCGAAAACCGGGTTGCTGGATTATGCCTGGCACGCCATCATGAATGATCGCAGTTGTTACGTCACCCTGGAATTCGGCACTTTCAGCACCGATCAACTGTTTGAAATCCTACTGCGCGACCACCAACTATGGGCGCAATCCGATAACCAACAAGCGCGCCTGGAACACAGTAAAGTCATGCGCTGTCATTTTTGCCCCGATGATCAGGCTTGGCAGGAAATGGTGTTGTTCCGCGCCAGACAGGTCATTGTACAAGCCTTGCGGGGAGTATCGTCTTGAGTATATTAATCCGCCCCGCCCTGTTAGCCGATCTCGATCAGCTGGTAGCGCTTAAAAAAACCTGTTTCGACACCGACCAGTTAAGTCGGCGCAGTTTCAAACACTGGATAACCGCAGAACATCGCGCCTTGCTGGTTGCAGAGCAGGAAAAAGTAATTAGCGGTTATGTGCTTATTATTTATCACCCCGGCACCCGGCTGGCCCGAGTCTATTCATTGGCCGTTGCACCTGCGCAAAGAGGCACGGGCGTCGCCAAATTGCTGATGACGGCAGGCGAACAGGCAGCCAGTGATGCAGGAAGACTGTATCTGCGTCTTGAAGTCAGCGTCGATAACACGCCGGCGATCAAGCTTTACCAAACGCTGGGCTACCAGAAATTCGGCATCTACCGCGATTACTATGAAGATCACAAAGACGCGCTGCGTTACCAGAAACGTATCCGCCGTTATCGCGATACCTTGCAGCACCGGTCGGTACACTGGTTAAGACAAACCACGCCGTTTACCTGCGGCCCCGCATCGCTGATGATGGCGATGCACGGCTTAAACAGGGCTTATCAGCCTTCGCAGGAAGAAGAAATCAACCTGTGGCGCGAAGCCACAACCATCTTTATGACCTCGGGGCATGGCGGCTGCCACCCGATAGGTCTGGCGCTGGCGGCAAAACGTCGGCAATTTACCGTTGAAGTCTGGGTCAATCAGACCGGAACGCTGTTTATCGACGGCGTGCGCAGTGAGGAAAAAAAACAGGTTGTGGAACTGGTCGACAACTGCTTCAAGCGCGAGGCGCAAGAGCAAGGCATCAAGATACATTACGCCAATATCAGCCAGAACGACCTGATCAGCGCGTTCAAGTCCGGGGCGATACCGTTGATCCTGATCAGCACATTTCAAATGGATCGCAAAAAA
>Ga0160179_101366_pt1 | contig 11647 bp, 8 predicted proteins | sample met4stb_2_FD_108558 | JGI IMG/M metagenome (GOLD analysis project Ga0160179, IMG submission 108558) | Synthetic bacterial communities of pure cultures from sediment of Lake Washington, USA, under low oxygen conditions - MT... | ecosystem: Engineered > Modeled > Simulated communities (microbial......
GGCCGACTTGGATGGGTTTCCGCAAACAAAAAAACGCCCCAGTGAGGGGCGTTTTTGTGCGAGCTGTAAGAGGCGACTGACAAGTCGCCCGACTTCTTACAAGCTGTAGTACATATCGTATTCTGCTGGGTGTGTGCTCATACGAATGCGAGTCACTTCTTCCATTTTCAGATCGATGTAGCCGTCAATTGCGTCGTCAGTGAAAACACCGCCGCGTGTCAAGAATTCACGGTCACTGTCCAGAGCGTCCAGCGCTTGGTCGAAAGAGTGGCAAACTTGCGGGATGTTTTTTGCTTCTTCTGCTGGTAAGTCGTACAAATCTTTATCCATAGCATCGCCAGGATGGATTTTGTTTTGAATGCCGTCCAGACCTGCCATCAACATTGCTGAGAATGCCAGATAAGGGTTTGCAGTGGAGTCAGGGAAGCGAACTTCGATACGACGACCTTTTGGGTTGTTAACAAAAGGAATACGGATAGAAGCTGAACGGTTACGTGCGGAGTAAGCCAGCATAACAGGGGCTTCAAAGCCTGGAACCAGACGTTTGTAGCTGTTGGTTGAAGCGTTGGTGAAAGCGTTCAATGCTTTAGCATGTTTGATGATACCGCCGATGTAATACAGCGCTGTTTCAGACAGGCCGCCGTACAGGTCGCCAGTGAACAAGTTAACGCCGCCTTTAGCCAAAGATTGGTGAACGTGCATACCGCTGCCGTTGTCGCCCACTAGAGGTTTAGGCATGAAAGTCGCTGTTTTGCCATAAGCGTGGGCGATGTTGGCGACGACATATTTCAATTCCAGAACTTCGTCAGCTTTTTTAACCAGGGTGTTGAACTTTACGCCGATTTCGCATTGACCGGCTGTTGCAACTTCGTGATGGTGGACTTCAGTCGTTTGGCCCATTTCTTCCAGCGTCAAACACATTGCAGAACGCATGTCTTGAAGTGAATCGACAGGAGGCACTGGGAAATAGCCGCCTTTAACGCCAGGACGGTGACCGGTGTTGCCGTCTGGATAAACTTTTTCTGAGTTCCAGCCCGCTTCTTCTGAATCGACTTTGTAGAAAGAGCCGCTCATATCGGTGCCCCAGCGGACATCGTCAAAGATAAAAAATTCGTTTTCAGGGCCGAAGAATGCAGTGTCTGCGATGCCTGTTGATTTTAAATAGGCTTCTGCGCGCTTGGCGATAGAGCGCGGGTCGCGTTCGTAACCTTGCATGTTGTTCGGCTCAATGATGTCGCAACGCAAGATTAATGTATTGTCATCAAAGAACGGATCCATAACCGCCGTAGAGGGATCAGGCATTAAAATCATGTCTGATTCGTTGATGCCTTTCCAGCCGGCAACGGAAGAACCGTCAAACATGTTGCCTTCTTCAAAGGTATCTTCGTCGATAGAATGAGCAGGGAATGTTACATGTTGCTCTTTACCACGGGTGTCACAAAAACGAAAATCGACGAATTTTACGTCGTTTTCTTTGATCAGTTTAAGTACTTTTGCTGCAGACATTTATTTCGTCTCCTGAGATGAGTTATGTGGGATCAGCATTTATGCCAAACGGCGTAACGATACCATTTTTTTTGATGCATTAGCCACTAAAAAAACGAGACGGAATAAACGGCGTTTTTAGAGCAGGAATGAGCGGACTGACTGACGCCCAATTATGGTGCTCAAACAGTCTGGGTCGCCCAAAATCTGTGCGGATTATTTCTGCTCTGTTATGTTAAGCCCATGATTAGCAGTGTGTTTCAGTTCATTTGTTTTTTTAGTAGGTGTTTTAACTTATTGAAAAGCAATGAAATAAATCTAGTATGCTTGAAATTAGCGGTCTAAAAAAACGCAATAAAAATGTAGTTGGCATTTTATTTGCTTGTGGTTGTTTAGGGGGCATTTTGCTTTGAGTTTAATCAATTCTTAAGGAATTTTAATTATGAAAAACCATTTAAACGATAAACGTTTTAGACTAAAGCCGGTGGCTTTGGGAATAGCGCTGGTTTCTGTTTTTGGTGTGGCACAGGCGAAGAGTTTGACTGAGGCCAGTACTTTGCTCGAAACGGTAGGTGATCCCAACGAAAGCAAGTTCATGAAAGATATTGGATTGAAAATCGGTGGTTGGGCCAACGCCGGAATCACTTATAACGCGGCAAGCCCTGATAATAATTTCAATGGCCCGGTTACTTTCGGCGACCGTTCCGGTGAATTCCAGTTAAACCAATTGAATATATTCGCGCAACGCGCCGTGGCGGCAGAAGGCGATGCATGGGACTTCGGCGGACGCGTCGATGCCATGTTCGGTACGGATGCTATTTTTACCCAAGCTTACGGTGTCCCTGCACTTGACGTGAATACCGGCCTACCTTTGAACCGGAACCATTGGGATCTCAATATGCTCGGCAGTAATGACAATCGTTTTTACGATATTGCCCTGCCTCAAGCTTATGCAGAGGTCTACGCGCCTATCGGCAATGGATTGAATATCAAGGCCGGTCACTTTTATACGCCGATTGGCTACGAGACAGTTCCAGCCCCCGACAACTTTTTTTATACCCATGCCTACACCATGCAATATGGCGAACCGTTCACCCATACCGGCGTGATGGGCAATTATACGGTTGATAAAAACTGGGCGGTGATGGGCGGAGCCACCACCGGCAGCGCCACCGGCGGTTGGGATGGCGGCTTCGACAAACAACTGGGCAACTGGGGCGGCTTGGCAGGTGCTACCTGGACTAGCGATGACAAGGATACTTCAGCCAATATCAGCGGCACCTATGGCGCCACATCTGAACACAGTAACCAAGCTTGGGGCCTGTACAGTATAGTGTTGAAGCATAACATCACGGCTAAAACGCATCTGGTTTTACAACATGATCATGGTTATGCCAACGGAGTCTTATTGAGCGGCGCGGCCAAAGATACCGAATGGTATGGCTTAAACACGCATTTAACCTATGACATCAAAGATAATCTGACTGCGGGTGTGCGGGCTGAATGGTTCCGCGATCAAAACGGTTTTAGAGTTTGCTCTCCTGCTCGTGTAGGTGCTGCATCCAACGGCGCAGGAAACAGTTATGCCATTGGCGGTCAAGCCAATAACAGCACTTGTAATGCTGCCAGCTACTATGCAGTCACGGCAGGGGTGAATTGGAAGCCGATGAAATGGTTGAATATTCGTCCGAACGTTCGTTATGACTGGGTTGATGGGAAAGTTGCCGCAGGCGGACAGTACCGGCCATTCGGCAATGCCAAGCAGGATCAATTCCTGTTCTCTACTGATTTCGCAGTCAACTTTTAATTATAGTTTGGTGGGAGACGGCTAAAGATAGGTGCCTTACGGGTGTTTGGACAGATTTTTCTCCTCGGTAATTGCTCCTGCATTACTTTACTGCACGCCATCCGCGGCGTTATGTAATACCTACTCCCCTCGTTCATGAGGGGGAGCAGGAGCCGCGTAGCGGTGAGCCGAGGCAATGTCTCCCACTTAGGCTTTTGATCACTGGATATTGAATTTATACAAGAGGCTCAAATGAAACTGATAACTGCTGTTGTTAAACCCTTTAAGCTCGACGATGTTCGCGAGGCGCTTTCGGATATAGGGGTTTCCGGAGTAACCGTTACCGAAGTAAAAGGTTTTGGTCGTCAAAAAGGACATACCGAGCTTTATCGCGGCGCTGAATATGTGGTTGATTTTTTACCCAAGGCCAAAATTGAAGTGGCTGTGGCTGACAATATGCTGGAGCAGGCTGTAGAGGCGATTACCAAAGCGGCCAACACCAGCAAAATAGGTGACGGTAAAATTTTTGTAACCAATTTAGAGCAGGTTGTCCGGATTCGCACCGGGGAAACCGGCGAAGAAGCGCTTTAATATTAAGGGGGAACTATGAAACAACTTTTAACTACCTTTATCCTGTTCGCCTTGCTGGGTTATGCAGGATTCTCTTTTGCCGAAACTGCCGTTCCGGTTCCGCCCGCCGCCAACAAAGGCGATACCGCATGGATGATCGTCGCAACCGTGCTGGTTATACTGATGGTCATTCCCGGTTTGGCATTGTTCTACGGCGGCATGGTGCGCGCCAAGAACATGCTGTCCATGTTGATGCAAGTATTTGTGATTTTCTCGATGATGGCCATCTTGTGGGCGATTTACGGTTACAGTATCGCGTTCACCGAGGGTAACGCTTTCTTCGGCGGACTTAGCAAAATGTTCCTTAAAGGCATAACGCCTGACTCGCTTGCGGCCACTTTCAGTAAGGCTGTTTACGTGCCTGAGTATATTTACGTCGCATTCCAGTTGACTTTCGCGGCAATTACTCCGGCGCTGATTGTTGGAGCGTTCGCCGAGCGGGTTAAGTTTTCTGCGGTACTGTTGTTTATGTTCCTATGGTTCACATTCTCTTATTTGCCGATGGCGCACATGGTTTGGTATTGGACCGGTCCTGATGCTTATACTGATGCATCGGCGGCGGAAGCGGCTACTGCTACGGCTGGTTTTTTGTTCAAGAAAGGCGCGTTGGATTTCGCCGGCGGTACGGTCGTGCATATCAACGCCGGCATCGCTGGCTTAGTGGGCTGTTTGATGATAGGCAAGCGTATCGGCTACAAAAAGGAATCGCTTGCACCGCATAGCGTAACGATGACTATGATTGGCGCTTCCTTGTTATGGGTGGGCTGGTTTGGTTTTAACGTCGGTTCCAACCTGGAAGCCAATGGTCTTGCCGCTTTAGTCTTTGTCAATACGTTACTGGCCAGCGCGGCGGCTACTCTTGCATGGGTTGGTGCCGAATGGCTGTTGCGAGGCAAACCCAGCATGTTGGGCGGAGCTTCCGGCGCTGTTGCAGGTCTTGTTGCTATTACGCCTGCCTGTGGTTGGGCAGGACCTATGGGCGCTATTATGCTAGGTCTAGTCGCCGGTGCAGTTTGTTTCTGGGCGGTTACCATGCTGAAAGGTGCGCTGGGTTATGATGACTCTCTGGACGCTTTCGGTGTCCACGGTATTGGCGGAATTATCGGTGCGTTGGGTACCGGCATCGTTGCGAGTCCGTCGCTGGGCGGAACCGGCGTTTGGGATTATGTTGCCAACGGCGTAGCTGAATACAGCATGATCGGTCAAGTCACGAGTCAGGCATGGGGCGTGGGCGTCTGTATCATCTGGTCCAGTGTAGTATCCTTTATTGCTTACAAGATCGTGGATATGGTGATCGGACTTCGGGTTAGTGAAGAGGTCGAGCGTGAAGGGCTTGATGTTTCCGAGCATGGCGAAACGGCGTATCACAGTTAATTTAATGGTGAACTTTCCTTAAAGGTAAGTCTTTTCGGGAGAACGGGCGCGCAATGCGCCCGTTTTTGCGTTTTAAGAAAAAGCAACGATGTAGAAAAAACACGTCAGTCCTTGTTTTTAAAAGGTCTATTAATTGTATGTTGATTAATAATTCACTATGATTGCTGCCGATGTTACCAACACTTTTGCTATCTAATTGAGAGAGAACATGAAATTAATAACAGCGATCATTAAACCATTCAAAATGGATGATGTCAGAGAAGCATTATCCGAAATTGGCGTTGCGGGCGTTACCGCAACAGAAGTAAAAGGCTTCGGCCGTCAGAAAGGTCACACCGAGTTGTACAGGGGGGCCGAGTATGTAGTCGATTTTCTACCTAAAGTTAAACTGGAAATCGCTGTCGCTGATGATGTGCTGGACAAGGCCGTTGAAACTATCGTTAATGCGGCCAATACCGGAAAAATCGGCGATGGAAAAATATTTGTATCCAATTTGGAACAGGTTATTCGAATTAGAACGGGTGAGACCGGAGAGGATGCCATTTAGGCGCAAGGAAAAAAAATGTTGTTAAACATAATAAATAGAAGGCTGTTTTTAGGCCTCTTGCTGTTACCCGATCTTGCTTTTGCGGATCAATTAAACCAAGCCAATACGGCTTGGGTTTTAACATCGACGGCCCTGGTTTTGTTTATGACAATACCGGGATTGTCGTTATTTTATGCCGGATTGGTTAGAAGCAAAAACGTGCTGTCGGTATTAATGCAGTGCTTTGCGATTACCTGTCTGGTTTCGATTTTGTGGCTGGCCGGCGTTTACAGTTTTATATTCGCCGACGGCGGAGAGTTGCAAAAACTGATCGGCGGCGCTTCTAAAGTGTTCCTGCCGGGCATCGGCGTGGAGTCATTGAAAGGCGACATTCCCGAAACAGTCTTCTTCATGTTTCAGATGACTTTTGCCATTATTACCCCGGCGCTGATCGTCGGCGGTTTTGCCGAGCGGATGAAGTTTTCGGCGATGCTGTGGTTTAGCGGCTTATGGTTAATCGTGGTTTATCTGCCGATCTGTCACTGGATGTGGGGCGGCGGCTGGCTGGCTGATTTAGGCGCGATGGATTTTGCCGGCGGTATCGTCATCCACGTTAATGCCGGTGTTGCGGCGTTGGTCTCCGCGTTGGTATTGGGCAAAAGAAAAGGCTTCCCCAACACGGCCATGCCGCCGCACAACATGACCATGGTAGTGACCGGCGCTGGCATGTTGTGGGTCGGTTGGTTCGGGTTTAATGCAGGCAGCGCATTGACCGCAGACGGGCACGCAGGCATGGCGATGCTGGTGACCCACATCGGCGCGGCTTCCGGCGCTTTAACCTGGATGTTTATAGAGTGGAAGCGCTTTAGCAAACCCAGCGTATTGGGTATCGTTACCGGTATGGTTGCAGGATTGGGCACCATCACTCCGGCTTCCGGCTTCGTCGGACCTTTCGGCGCACTGGTGATTGGCGTTACCGCCGGTGTCGTCTGTTTTTATGCGACCCAGTATGTAAAACGCATCCTGAAAATCGATGATTCGTTGGACGTGTTTTCCGTTCACGGCGTAGGCGGCGTGACCGGCTCATTGTTGACCGGCGTTTTCGCGGCAAGCAGTTTGGGAGGCCTCGGTTTGGCTGAGGGCGTTTCAATCATGGAGCAAGTCAGCGTTCAGGCCTTGGCGATTGTCGTTACGGCGGCCTGGAGTGGATTATTCAGTTTCCTGATTTTGAAATGTTTGGATAAATGGATAGGCTTGCGGGTCACTTCCGATGAAGAAGTGCAAGGTCTGGATACTGTCCTGCACGAAGAGACCGGATACCTTGATTTATAGGTTTGGTCGATAGCATCCTGAAAGGCGGTTCCTCAGTAACCTGAGAGCCGCCTTTTCTGTTTATAATGGCGGTAAGTTAAAGCTGATTGGGTCGCCGGATTTTATGAAAGTTCCACACATACCATCAAAAATAAAAATAGCTATTTTTATAGCGGGCGGTCTTTTCGGTATCTATACCGCGCTGGGCTTTTACCTGTTGCCGATGTTGGTCAAGTCGAAGTTACCGGCACTCATTCAGCAGCAAACCGGCAGGAAAGCGTCTGTTGCAACGGTTCGGTTCGATCCCTTTTCGCTACAGTTAAGCCTGCAGGGATTTGCGCTACAAGAACCGGACGACCGGCTGTTTGTCGGCTTTGATGATTTTTTTATCGACATCAATGCGCGGCAATCCATTAGTCAGGCGGCTCTGGTTATTGATAAAGTGTCGCTGAACAAGCCGGTCGTCCGCATCGCCAAAGGTAAAGACGGGACATTCAATTTTAAAGACCTGCTCAAGGATAGCAACGAAGCTAAGCAGGATGACGGTAAGGTTTTTCCGATAAACATCGCCAAACTGTCGATGACCGAAGGGAAACTGGACTGGGAAGATGCGCATTTTAGCAGTCCCGAAAAGGAGACTGCTTATCCGATCAATCTCGTGATTGATAACTTAACGACTCAAGCGGATAAACCATCCAACTTAGGTCTATCCCTGGAATTAAATTCAGGCGGTAAGCTCGATTGGCAAGGCGCTATTAGCCTCAATCCGCTGTCTTCATCCGGGCATATTAAACTGGAAAAAGTACAACTGCCGAGAATCCGGGCGTTGGCCTTGCAGGATTTTGTACAGCTGGATTTACAAGGCTATGAACTGTTCGAGGCCGATTACAAGGCCGCTTATGTTAGTAATCAATTTAACGTTAACCTCAATCAAGGCAAGTTCGAGCTGCACGATTTTCAGGTTTCCCAAAACTCGCAAGATAAACCGTTGGTTAAAATGGTCAGGTTTGCTGTGCAAGGCATCGGTTTTAATCTTGAAAAACACGAACTGACGGTCGAGTCGGTTGCTGCAAATGATGCTGATTTTAAGGCATGGCTGAATCCGGACGGTGTTTTCAGCTATCAGCCCCTATTGCCGATTGCACAAGCTGAAGAGACTCCCGGTGAGCCGGCGGAAAAAACGTCGTGGAGCATCAAGGTCAATAATATAGCGCTCAATAATTGCGGACTTACCTTTGAAGATCAGACGCTAAAAAAACCTATCACCATTACCGCCAAGCCGATCAATTTTCAGCTGACAAATTTCAACAACGAAGCAGGCGCGAGCCTGCCTTTTCAGCTCAGTGTCGGGTTAAATGAAACCGGTTTGATAAAGCTTGACGGCAACACTGTTATCGAACCCTTATCCGCGCAGATAGCCGTTGATGTTAAAGATATTGATCTGGAAAAATTTCAGGCGTACGTCGATAAATTCGCCAGACTGGATGTTATCAATGGGGCGTTGGCTATTGACGGCAAGCTCTTGGTCGCCAAATCCGCAGAGGATAAACTGGATATTAAGTTCACCGGCAATACCAAAATCGCCGATTTAATCACCCGCGATCAGTTGAAGAACAAGGATTTTGTGAAATGGGAGAATTTAGCGCTGAACGGCATGGATGTTGATTTAGCGGAAAATCAATACAGCGCTGAAACACTGATCATCAATAAACCTTATGCCAGAGTTATCATCAAACAGGACAAGACCGTTAATTTTGGCGACATTATGATAGCCGATAAAAACGATGAGAAAGGTAAGGACGCTACCGTTAAAGCCGCTAAAATCACTCAGACAGACGCACAGAAACCTAAATTTAAATTGGGCAAGATTCAGGTTATTGACGGCTCTTCCGATTTTTCCGATTTTTCGCTGATTTTGCCGTTCGCTGCGCAAATCAAAAGCCTGGACGGCGGCGCAAGCAATATTTCCTCAGAGCAAAAATCTACCATCAAAGTCGATTTAAAGGGTACGGCTTATGATCTTGCGCCAGTCGACGTCAAGGGCGAAATCAGTCCTTATCTGGGCGATTACGATGTGACTGTGAATTTTACCGGTATGCCGATGCCGTTGATTTCATCGTATATGGTGCAATTTGCCGGGTATAAAGTTGAAAAAGGCAAAATGTCGCTGGAGCTGAACTACAAGGTTGCCAATAGGGAACTGACTGCATCCAACAATATATTGATCGACCAGTTCGAACTGGGCGAAAGGGTTGAAAACCCCAATGCTGTGTCATTGCCGCTGGAATTGGCGGTGGCTTTGATGAAGGATTCCGAAGGCAAAATTAAAATTCATGTGCCTATTTCCGGGAGTTTGGAAGATCCAAAATTCAGCGTGAGTCACATTTTTGTTGATGCGTTGGTTAATAGCATAAGTAAAGTGATCACTTCGCCTTTTCGTGCGTTAGCCTCGTTGATCGGTAGTGAAGAAGATTTAAGCACCATCGACTTTGCTGCGGGCGATGCGGTATTAACTAAGTCGCAAATCAGCAAGCTGGGCGATTTGGCCAAGGCGTTAAAATCACGTCCGGTTTTAAAGCTGGAAATTAAAGGCGCGGCTTATCAGGAGCAGGATTGGCCGGCGGTCAGCGACGATGCTTTATACGATCAGCTAAAAAGAATAAAAGCCGCCGAAGTTAATAAGCAGGGCGGCAGAAAAATACGCGCGGAACATGTTGTAATTTCCGATCAGGACTATCGGCGTTTGATGGAACAGCTGTTTGCTGAAAAATTTCCACTGATGGTGGAAAAATCGTTGCTGGGTACGTTGCGCCTGGTCGGTAGTAAGGCGGATACCAGCACAGACGAGTTTTATGCAGTCGCCAAGCAGAAATTGTCAGCCATTATCAAGCCGGAAGAGCAGAGGCTAAAAAACCTGGCCGCAGAAAGAGCGCAAGCGATTGCCAACTATATCGTGCAAAAAGGCGGCATCGCCAACGAGCGGGTATTTATACTCGATACGGCGATTGATCCTGTAAGGGAAGGCAACGGGATTGTCAGTTTGTTGTCTTTGAAAGCGGATTAACTACTGCCGACTAATCAGGCGCTTTTTTAGCTCTAGCGCTCCATTGCTGAAGGCCAGAGCTTTGTACAAGATACGGTTCCCAATCAAGCGATTAGGAACCGGCAAATCTTATATTATTTGCCTTTTGTATCGGTTGTGGTGGTAGAGGTCGATTCTTTAGTTGTCGTTGGTTCTTCAGGCGAGGCGGGTGTTGTAACGCTTTTGGTGGAGGTAGTGGTAGAGGTGGATTCCTTTTCTTTGCTACAGCCGGCCAATAACGCCAAAGCAACTAAACCAGCAGCTATAATTTCTTTATTTTTCATAGTATTATCCTGTTATTAAGTTTTATTAGAGGGTTTCTTTATCCGAGGATACTTCACTTAATGCCGTTTTTTCCACGATCCGTCGGAATTTGCCGACAGTTTCCAACGCCAAAGGGACTTTTACCATCGCCCCATCAAGGCTTTGCCATTCCCACGCAATACCTTCCATCTCATCGTATTCTAAAAGTACGCGACCAGCAGATTTTCTAAGCCTTGAACTACCTGGAGCATCCTTTTGCTATCTGGCGATTGTTGCCCCGCCGGGTTCCCGATAATCAATAGCGCCAAGTCAGGGAACCGGATTTTCCAGGGAAAATGAGGCTGCACCAATTAATAAAATACCGGAAAAACGCTCGTCTTTCTGTACGTTAACGTACAGACGAACGAGAAATGCAGCTGTAGATTAACTCCTGAGTAGATGTATGAAACCAGACGGGCAGGGCTTCAGCTTTGTGCGCGGCAGTGTTGATGAGCACGATCAGAGAGCAATACGAGCGATGCCAAGTTGAAGACCGATGGGTAATGGGTTAAATATGTAATTTTCCCGTATAATACTCCTATGACCTGTTATCAAGAAATTACCTGCCCGGCTTGTGGCAGCAACCAAATTATGAAGTCTGGCCGTAGTGCAGAGGGTACACAGCGTTATCGCTGTCAAAATCCAGATTGCAACACTAAAACGTTTATGCTGGATTACCGCTATAAGGCGTGCGAGCCGGGCATCAAGGAGCAAGTTGTGGACATGGCCATTAACGGTAGTGGCATCCGTGATACAGCGCGAGTTCTCAAGATCAACAAAAACACAGTCATTAGCAGGTTAAAAAAAAGTCGAGCCGTTTAGTCCAGGTAAATCCCAACATTCAGACCTTAAATTCAGGAAGGTGTGGAGGTGAGATTGGAACTCGCGTGTGAAGCCGCTGAAATGGATGAACAGTGGTCTTTTGTCGGCAACAAGTCCAATCAACGCTGGCTCTGGTATGCCGTTGATCATGCGACGAATAGCGTACTGGCTTATGTGTTTGGCAAACGCAAGGACGGGGTGTTCAAAAAGCTGAAAGCATTGCTTGAGCCCTTTGGCATTAGTCATTATTACACCGATGATTGGGGCGCTTATGAACGTCACCTTGAAGCCGATAAGCATCAGGTAGACAAGCGTAATACCCAAAAAA
>Ga0160179_101083_pt1 | contig 10668 bp, 8 predicted proteins | sample met4stb_2_FD_108558 | JGI IMG/M metagenome (GOLD analysis project Ga0160179, IMG submission 108558) | Synthetic bacterial communities of pure cultures from sediment of Lake Washington, USA, under low oxygen conditions - MT... | ecosystem: Engineered > Modeled > Simulated communities (microbial......
CTTTTTGCTTACTGATTTCAATAAAAATAATCACTTCTCAAACATTTCAAAGTAATTTCATATCGATTTAGTGGCGGCCATTACCTCTGCCGTTTCCACCTTTGTTGTTTTTGCCTTTGTTATTACCTTGATGCTTATCTGGTCCATTGCCTCGATGGTTTCCATTGTCCGACCCATCGTTCGAACGACTATCACGCCCATCATAACGCCCTCGTCTATCATCATTTTTGCTCCAATAGTCGTGGTCGTAGCGTCTGCCGTCATCACCGTGCTGACGATATTCTTGATATCTGGGTGCGTAAACATTTTGATACCATGCATCTTGCACAAAATAAACTGGTCTACCGCAGGCGTAATATCTATCGCAATAATTTGACCAGCGTTTTGCATGGCCAGGTGGCACTCTCAAATAAATAGGTTGCGCATCTCGATAAAAAGGCTCTACATAAACCACTCTAGGTTCCAAATAGACTAGTTGTGGTCTTGGATAATAATCACCAATATTAAGTTGCCCATAAAAGCCTGGCTGGCCAATACTAACTGACACACCTACACCTGCTTGAGCTGTAGATATCCCAATAGTAGATATAGCGATTAATGCGCTAAATGCAACAAAATGCTTTTTCATATAAAACCTCTATGTATTCAAAATTTGTATTGCCGCAAAAGCAATACAGTTGAGTTACTAATCAAAACTACTAGCAACTCACATATGATGAATAACGACTGAGGTCTTATCGAGATGACGCCGATAAGCTTGTAAAGCCTATCTGACTAGGTAAATAAATGTAAAGATTCAGACAAAATACGACTAATGAATCCTTCAAATAATTTGTTGAATGACTTTCAATCTTGCCTGGAACACTGCCGCCTTAATCTTTTCAGCTTCACTAAACTCTTGAGCAATCGCACCAGCATCCACACTTACAGCCGCTTTTAAAGCTTTATTAAGCAATTCCGATTCTGGCAAATCACAACTTTCCAAACCTGTCCTACCACGCGAATCGGCTTCGCAAGCTTTTAAAAAATCAGCGAATCTGGCAGGTTGGCGAATCGCATCCAGTTCCATCAAAAACTCAAGCAAAGTATCTGCGCGCATTTTGCTGGTCTGATGTAATTTGCCATGAAACTTGGCAACAATATGCGCAAGCTCTTTACAATCGTTAGGTACACGCAAGCGTTTACTTACATCTTTGAGTAAATCCACACTACGAATCTCATGCCCAATATGGCGTGGCAAAACATCGACAGGCGTGGTGCCCTTGCCAAGATCGTGCGTTAAGGCGGCAAAACGAATGGGCAAGCTGAAATTATGTTTGGCAGCATAGTCAATCACCATCATCACATGCACGCCCGTATCAATCTCAGGGTGATGTTGCGGCGGTTGCGGTATGCCCCAAAGCCTATCCAGCTCGGGCAGAATTTTTTGTAGCGCGCCACAGGCACGCAACACTTCAAACATACGGCTGGGCTTTTGCTCCATTAAGCCTTTGGCTAATTCTTGCCATACGCGCTCAGGCACTAGCGCATCCACTTCGCCAGCGGCGACCATTTGCTGCATCAGTTGATTGGTTTCAGGTGCTACAGTGAAATCGGCAAAGCGTGCGGCAAAACGTGCGGCACGCAGAATACGTACAGGGTCTTCTGCAAAGGCATCACTTACGTGACGCAAGGTTTTAGACTTGATGTCTGCCTTACCATTAAACGGATCAATCAACTGCCCATGCCCATCTTTTGTTTTTGTATTCACGGCTTTTGCAATGGCATTAATAGTTAAGTCACGACGCGCTAAGTCTTCTTCTAATGTGACTTCTGGAGAGGCATGCACGGCAAAGCCCTTATAGCCAACTGCCGTTTTGCGCTCTGTACGAGCCAACGCATATTCTGCTTGAGTTTTGGGGTGTAAAAAGACGGGAAAATCTTTACCTACGGGTCTGTAACCTGCTGCTACCATTTGTTCGGCCGTGCTGCCGACAACGACATAATCTTTATCTTTGACGGGTAAACCCAATAGCTCATCGCGCACGGCTCCACCAACAATATAGATTTGCATTTCAGACATTTTTAGATAAGCCCGTACAACAAAAAACGCCTATCTTCTGGCATTAATGGCACGCCCAGCCGCACTACGAAAACTATCGTAAGCCCCACGTGGTGTGGCATTAGTTAAATACTCCGGCACAACAGCCTCTAATGGCGTTGGGTTAACATTTAATTCCGGCGCTATTGATTGGTGCGTGACGTTATCTAGCGCCATTGATTTCACATTGTCGCGTGTCATCAGCTTAATCGGCAGCAATTCCATCGTAAATGCTTGCATCATGGACAAACGATCATTTAAGCCAATAATAGGGCGTTGCTTACCTAAAATATCCATCACCTTTTGCACTAATTCACGCAATGTATAAACAGTCGGGCCGCCAAGTTCATAGGTTTTATCGTAGGTGGTCGTATTCTCTAAGGCATTTACAAAACAGCTGGCGACATCTTCGACCCAAATCGGTTGAAATCTTGCTTGCGGTTTTGCCAAGGCAATCACTGGCAAATACTTAACCAGATTAGCAAATAGATTTAAAAAACGGTCATTGCGCCCAAAAATGACTGAAGGCCTGAAAATCGTGATATCCAGTTTTTTATTAAATTCCTTAATAGCGATTTCACCTTTGGCCTTACTGATTAAATACTGGCTAGGTGCATGAGTGCTGGCTTGCAGAGCACTCATGTGAATAAAACGATAAATGTCTAAGTTTTCGCATAACTGTGCAACGCGGCGCGGCAATTGATGATGATTCTCTTCAAAGGTATTCCGATTATTTTCATGCAAAATACCGATTAAGTTAATCACCGCATCTGTGCCAGTTAATGCTAGTTTCAGTGCGTGATTATTCATCACATCGCACTCAACCACTTGCACATTCGGCAGCAAAATCAAATGTTTACCAGCCTCGCGGCGGCGTGTTAATACTTTTACCTGATAACCTGCAGCATCTAACTTAGCAACAATGCTACTGCCAACAAACCCCGCCCCGCCTAACACACATACTGATTTAATTGTCATACATACCTTTAAACTACAGAACTTACTTCAACTCTAAACTGCACTTATTAAATAGTCTGCTTAAAATCATTCATCAACAGATTGAGTAGCTTCAATACTACCCTGACTTGCATTGTTTTGATTTAAATTCTCAGCACCCACATTAGCAATCGTCGCGCTGTCAACAGCAGAACTATCGGATACTAACCCTGTATTGCTGGGAATCACGCCTAACCTTTGTTTTAGAGTCATGGGTTTTAAACCCAGCTGATGCGCATATAGATGTGCATTTGCCATCACCCTTTGTACGTATGTGCGCGTCTCATTAAATGGAATCGTTTCTGCATATATAGCACCTTCCAACGGCACATCTGCCTGCCATTTTTTTGCACGACTGGGCCCTGCATTGTAGGCAGCTGTTGCCATCACAGACTGGCCGTTCATTAAATCCAGCGTATAGCGCATGTAATAAGTACCCAGCGCGATATTCGTATCCATTTCGTGAATCATGCCATTATGGTAATTCTCAACCCCAGCTTTACCCGCAATCCACTTGGCGGTAGCTGGCATTAACTGCATCAATCCTGCGGCACCTACACCTGATTTTGCCGCAACCATAAAACGACTTTCTTGACGGGTTATACCGTATATCCAAGCTTCATCAATTTCTTGTTCACTAGCGGCAGATTTAAATAAGTTACGATAGGGCGTAGGGTAGCGCAACGCAAAATCGTGCAATTCGGTAGTTTTATCGGCCGTAACAATGGTTAAATCATGCCATTTCTGCCGTGATGCAAATTCGGCAGCGGCTAATAATTGTGCATCGTCAAATCCGTTAATTGCCATCGCCCATTCAGATTTCGCTTCCCACACAAAATCTAGGCGTTGTAACGATAGCGCACGCTGAATAGCCGGCAACGTAGCGATTGCCTGCACATCATCTTCTGTTGTCTTGTAGGTATTTAATGGCGCGGTAATAAAACCTTCAAGCTCATCCTGTGCCAGCCAACCATAATAATGGCGCTCTGTGGATAGCTTAGCAAACAAGGTGTTGGCTTCTAATAATTGTTTTTGCGTTTTTAATGCACGTGCTTTCCAATAACGCCAAACCGCTTCTTCGGATTGGGCTGCATCCATTTTCGCGATAACTGCGAGCAGGCTTTGCCAATTTTTATCACGCAACGCGGCACGCGCATACCAAGCAATCTGGTCTTTATTAAGACTGTCGCCGGCTAATTTAAACCATTCCAGCGCTTGCGGCTCATGTCTTTGCGCAGCGTGTAAGGCCAATCGTCCATAAAAGAACTTTTTATCATCGGCCTGGATTGCACCTTCAACACCATTAAATAAGCTTAAAGCTTGTTGCGAGTTGGTTCTTGCCACACGGTTCAAGGCCATCAAGTTAAGTTCGCGGCCCAATCTGGTTTTAAAACTAATGGTTTTTTTGGCTAATGCCGTGCTGGGATTTGCATATACTTTATCGATTAACTTGGTTTGGCTTGCTTCAAACGTTTTGCTACGCTGAAGAATGCCTTTGGCAAGACTGATGCGATTATCTGTTAATGCTAAGCGAAATCTTGCCCAAATATCCTCTTCACTCAATACATTTGCCGCCTGCATGCGGTCAAATAAGCTGTTACAACTACTGGGCTGCTCTTTTCCCTGCATCCATAACGTTTTTGCCGCCTCTAGCGATTTGGCATCGCCCAATATCGCATTGGCTTCTGCCGCATAACAAGCAACAGCGGCATCCTCTTGCTTATAATTGGGGAGTTCTGCTGCAAAAGCAGACCAATCTTGCTCTTTAGCTAATTTTTTTAAATATTCACCACGCAGTTTATCTGCAAATGGATAATCGCTGTAAGCATTAATAAAATCGACTACGGTTTTATTATCGGCCTCATTTAAACTCAACAATATGAGCCAATATTCGGTATATGGCGCAAGCAAGTAATGCTGGCTTTGCAATTGCTGCATATATTCAGACAATGCAATGGCGTTTTTTTGGGTATAGGCAGTGCGTGCAAGCAAAAACTCCTCATCGCCACTGGCGGCAAAGCTGGTGCTGGCAGACATTATCAATGTGACGATAATGGTTTTAAAATAATGTAGAGTGCGCATATTAACCGAACCTGTATTGAACGTACTAAAGTCGGATAACCCTAGCTATTAAGTAAAGCAGAAAAACAACGACTAGCATCCAGCCTGTATAAGTAAGGATTTTTTTTACAAGTGTTAAATAACGCTGATTGCGTGTAACCAGATACAACGCCAATAACACTAAACTTGCAAGAAAAACTAAAACAATCGTTAAGCGAATAATGGCCATGGCTTAAGGTTAATTTAATCTAACTAAAATGCGGCATCAGATTAGGCGTAAAAAAAGCGGTTTGATCCTGAAAGCCTTTTGGTGCTTCTTCAATGTTCTCAAAAGTCACATACTCCCAAGCATCGGCATCAGCCAATAATGCGATTAACAAGGCATTATTTAAAGCATGGCCAGATTTAAATGCGGTAAATGCACCTAGTAATGGGTGGCCTAGCATGTATAAATCGCCAATGGCATCCAATACCTTATGTTTGGCAAACTCATCCTGGTAACGCAGACCATCGGTATTTAAAATGCGATATTCATCTAATACAATGGCATTATCTAAACTACCGCCGCGCGCTAACCCATTGGCGCGCAGGTATTCCACTTCATGCATAAAGCCGAACGTTCTGGCGCGGCTGATTTCTTTAATATAACTATTATCTTTGAAATCTATTTTGACATTGCTACCTGAGTTCTCAAGAACAGGATGCGCAAACTCAATAGTGAAATCCATTTTGAAACCGTGATAGGGCTCAAACGTCACCCATTTATCACCGTCTTTTACTTCAATTAATTTTTTGATCTTAATGAATTTTTTAGCTGCTGGCTGCTCAACAATGCCAGCCGATTGCAGCAAATAAATAAAGGGTCCGGCACTGCCATCCATAATCGGAATTTCTGAGGCCGTGATTTCCACGACTACATTATCGACGCCTAAACCGGCTAATGCAGACATTAAGTGCTCGACAGTGGCGACACGCGCACCATTATGTTCTAGGGCAGAACACATGCGTGTATCACGCACTGCGTCAGGTTGTGCTTGTATCGTGGGCGCTCCGGGCAAATCGGCGCGCTTAAATACAATGCCTGTGTCAATTTCAGCTGGTTTCAAAGTCAATGTGACTTTTTCACCATTATGCAAACCAACGCCAGTAGCACTAATCTGTTTTTTTAATGTTCTTTGCTTCAGCACTTAAATATCTAGCTAGAATGTCCTAGCCGGTTCCCTTTATTAACTTACCTTACATTTTAACAAATGTCGCCCAAATTAATCGGCTTGTTTGCGTAAAAATGCCGGGATGTCATATTCTTCAACACCTGACATTTTCATCGCCTCAACCTGTGCGCGACGATTGTTTTGACTAAACACCGCAGGTGCTTCTTCTTCCACATCGCCAACAAACACTGGCTGACTATTCGTACCTGTCATCAATGTTGTCATCACACGTAACTCTGGTTTTTGCTGGCGACGTGCAATTGAACCATTTAAACCTGTTGCTACCATCGTCACGCGCAATTTATCACCCATCGTTTCGTCAACCACATTACCCACAATCACGGTTGCATCATCTGCAGTAAACGCTTTAATGGTGTTCATCACATCATAGTACTCTTTCATTTTAAAGCTAGTACTTGCGGTGATATTCACTAAAACGCCACGCGCATTGGCTAAGTTGACGTCTTCTAACAATGGGCTTGCAACGGCTTGTTCCGCTGCAATCATCGCGCGATTTACGCCGCTCGCTTCAGCAGAACCCATCATCGCCATACCCATTTCACTCATTACTGTGCGTACATCGGCAAAGTCAACGTTAACCAAACCTGGGCAATTAATAATCTCTGCAATACCTGAGACAGCATTATGCAGTACGTCGTTCGCGGCATTGAATGCTTCTGTAAAAGGCACATCCTCGCCAAGTACTTCCATTAATTTTTCATTTGGAATCACGATTAATGAATCCACATGTTGTGACAACTCTTCTAAGCCGTCTGTTGCGACTTTAGTACGTTTACCTTCAAATGCAAACGGTTTAGTTACAACAGCCACTGTCAAAATACCCATTTCTTTGGCTACTTCAGCAATAATCGGCGCTGCGCCTGTACCTGTACCGCCACCCATACCGGCAGTGATAAACAGCATATCTGCGCCATCAATCATTTCCGCAATACGATCACGATCTTCCAATGCAGCTTCACGGCCCACCTCTGGTTTAGCGCCCGCGCCCAACCCTTTAGTAATGTCTGAACCAATTTGAATTGTTTTGCTTGCAGAGCTTTTCTTCAGCGCTTGCGCATCTGTATTCGCGCTAATAAATTCAACGCCTAACACATTCTTGCTGATCATGTGGTTGATTGCGTTGCCGCCGCAACCGCCTACACCAATCACCTTAATGACGGCTTCTTGTGAATCTTTATCCATAATTTCAAACATTTTATATCTCCTTTTGCCTTTAATATTTGCATTTAACTTGCGTTAAACGCTGCCCTATTTCCACTACTTAACTCTTTTAAAACACTAAAAACGCCTACTAAAACTGCTATTAATTAAAAATTACCTTGAAACCAGCTTTTCATTTTTTCAAACAAACGTGCAATTGAATTTGATTCCATCTGCCCACTAATTTGACGCTCTAACTGCTGCTTACCCATCAAAATCAAACCTACACCTGTTGCATAACGCGGATTACTGATGACTTCTGATAAACCACCTACATAACGCGGCATACCTAGACGCACCGGCATGTGGAAAATTTCTTCACCTAGCTCTATCATGCCGCGCATCATGGATGAGCCACCGGTAATCACAATGCCGGAAGCAATCATTTCTTCCATGCCGCTACGGCGCAACTCTTGCAACACGAATTCATACAACTCAACCACGCGCGGCTCAATCACTTCTGCCAAGGTTTGTACCGATAATTGTCGTGCTTCACGACCATCCACACCCGGCACTTCTACGATTTCGCGCGCATCGGCCAACTGACGCAAGGCACAACCGTATTTCACCTTAATATCTTCTGCCGACTGGGTTGGCGTGCGGAAAGCCACTGCAACGTCATTGGTGATTTGGTCGCCTGCAATCGGCACTACCGCTGTGTGACGGATAGAACCATTCTTAAATACAGCGATATCTGTCGTGCCACCACCGATATCCACCAGACACACGCCTAAATCTTTTTCGTCATCCGTCAACACCGCGACGCTGGATGCCAATGGTTGCAGAATCAAATCGCTGACTTCCAGGCCGCAGCGCTTGATACACTTAACGATATTTTGCGCAGCAGCCACAGCACCAGTGACAATATGCACTTTTGCTTCTAGCTTCATGCCGCTCATGCCGAGTGGGTCGCGCACATCTTCTTGACCATCGATAATGAATTCTTGCGTCAGGATATGCAGTATTTGCTGATCGGCTGGCAAGGCAATCGCACGTGCAGTTTCCACCACGCGGTCAATGTCCATTTGCGATACTTCCGCATCTTTAATTTTCACCATGCCATGCGAGTTAAGGCTTTTAATATGACTGCCAGCAATGCCGGTAAATACGGCATTAATTTTGCAATCGGCCATCAGTTCCGCTTCTTCGATAGAACGTTGAATCGCCTGCATAGTGGAATCGATATTAATTACTACGCCTTTCTTCAGGCCGCGCGACACATGCTGACCAAGGCCAATCACTTTCAAACTGCCTTCCGGCAGCAACTCGGCGACGATGGTCACAATCTTAGATGTGCCGATATCCAACCCTACGATTAGGTTTTTATCTTCACGAACCTTGCTCATTATTTACTCCCTTTTTTCATTTTGTTTCCTAAGCTAAATATTTAGCTTATGTCGCCTTTACTGCTGGAACAGGTGTTACTGGCTTTGTTTTAGCTGGCAATTTTTTATTTAATAAAGCAGCTAAACCAACTGGTTTTCGTACTGCAAATCCATTCGGATAGCGCAAATCCGCATAAGTCACTTTTAGATTTAATCGACTCAATGTCGATTGATACGCACCGGTAAATTTACTCAAGCGCGCATCCATGTCTATACGACCAAGTGCAATCGTTAAGCCCTTATCGGTTTTAATTTCCCAAGATCGACGCGGCGACAAAGTCACCTGCGCGATCTTAATATCCACCTTATTTAAAATCTGACTATAGCCAGCATAGCTTTTAGTCACTTCCATCACGCCATCCCCTGGCCCGTAAAATACAGGTAACTCCGCATCTGTCGCGGCCTGAAATAATTCACCATGTGTATTCACCAGCGCAATATTGCCCCAGCGCGCTAATGCCTGATGCTCTTCAATTGAAACTTCCAATTGATCTGGCCAGCGACGACGCACACTAACCTCGCGTGCCCAAGGTAGCTTTTGGAACGCATCACGTGTTTTCACCAAATCTAGTGTGAAAAAATTACCTTTCAAATGTTTAGCCACAATCAGCTTAATTTGTTCGCGGTTCACATGTTCTAATTGACCATTCACCTTCACCTCACGCAACGGGAAAATGGGCAAATGCACCACCACAAACACCAAGGCGTACAGCATCAGCACCACCGACATGGCATACAGTAAATTGGCAAGCCAATTTAATAGGCGGGGTTTATCCCACATTTTTTCCGTCCAGCGTCATCGCTAAAATTTTCACTACTAAATCATCAAAAGAAATACCCGCCGCCTTAGCTGCCATTGGCACCAAGCTATGGTCAGTCATACCTGGGCTGGTATTCACCTCTAAAAAGTAATGGTTTTGCTCTTTATTTTCTTCTGGTTCATCCATTAGAAAATCTACCCTGCCCCAACCACTGCAACCAATCGCCCGGAAAGCTTGTAAGGCTTCTTGTTGTATTAATGCTTCTTTTTCTGCACTTAATCCGCTTGGGCAACGATATTCGGTGTCATCGCGCAGATATTTCGCATCAAAATCATAGAATTCATTTTTCGGCACTATTCTGATAATCGGCAGAACGGTATCACCCAAAATCCCAACCGTATATTCACCACCACCTACAAACTGCTCTGCAATCACCAAAGGATCTGCAACTACAGCTAACTCATAAGCGGCTTTTAATCCACCCGCTTGTTTGACTTTACTAATGCCAATACTGGAACCTTCATTGGCAGGTTTTACAAATATCGGCAAGCCCAATTTCTGCTCAATTGCAGCAAAATCACTGGTCTCACTTACCAGTTCAAAATCCGGCGTTGCAATACCCACGGCACGCCACAATAATTTCGTACGCCATTTATCCATACCCAAGCTAGATGACATCACACCGCTGCCGGTAAACGGAATATCCATTAACTCCAGCGCGCCTTGGATAGTGCCATCCTCACCAAAGCGACCATGTAAGGAAATAAATGCACGATCAAATCTGCTTAACTCACTGAGTGCTTCAGTCGCAGGGTCAAACGCGACTGCATCCACACCTTGACGTTTTAATGCCGCCAGCACAGCAGTACCGCTTTTAATCGACACTTCACGCTCGCCCGATTTGCCTCCAAACAGCACGGCTACTTTGCCAAATTTTTTCATTTCATCACGCA
>Ga0160179_104445_pt1 | contig 10247 bp, 6 predicted proteins | sample met4stb_2_FD_108558 | JGI IMG/M metagenome (GOLD analysis project Ga0160179, IMG submission 108558) | Synthetic bacterial communities of pure cultures from sediment of Lake Washington, USA, under low oxygen conditions - MT... | ecosystem: Engineered > Modeled > Simulated communities (microbial......
AGCGGAAAAAGGACGGCAAGACCTGAAGGTGCTATTGGCGCTAGAACAAGTGGAAATCAATGAAAAAGTACAAAAAACCATTTAAAACTGATCATTTTAAAACTTAAGCTTCGTTAGCTTATTTTCAGGCATGATTAAATATCTTTAAATATTACATCAAATAACCTATCAATCATTTCCCAATGGCTGCTGCAATGATTGCCGATATAAAAAAAGACCCTTACGGGTCTTTTAAAGGCTATAAGTAAACTAGTTTACTTAAGCTTTTTGGATGTTTGAGGCTTGTTTGCCTTTTGGTCCATCAGTCACGTCAAAGCTAACGCGATCATTTTCTTTCAAGCTTTTGTAGCCACTATCTACGATTGCTGAGAAGTGAGCGAATAAATCATCACCGCCTGCATCTGGAGTAATAAAGCCGAAGCCTTTAGAGTCATTAAACCATTTTACAATACCTGTTGCCATAATCTTACTTTCATACTTTAAAAAGGGAGGCACCCTAAAAGTTTGGGTTTTTAAAATATTACTAGTTTCGAAAACTCAACAATTTAAAAATTCAAACGCCTAGAGTGCTTTTTACGTACATGTTGAGATTCTGTCAAGCATTATTTCAAACTATTTTTCGGTACGTATAAAAACATTACACTGATATTAATGTGCCATTTAGTTTATTTGGTTGATTATTTGGCCATTTTTATTGCTAATTTAGTCAGGCAAGACTATACTGCGCGTGCGTTACAGTGGTGATGGCGCATGTGTTTTGTTGTTATTTCACCACTATTCCCAAAATTTGCAAGTACATCTAATGCTTCATATGGGTCTTAAATGTTGATTGCAAATTGTATTGGAGCGTATATTTGGCTAAAGAAGAATTAATTGAAATGAACGGCGTGGTAGATGAAATTCTACCTGATTCGCGTTATCGCGTGACTTTGGAAAATGGTCACAAACTAATCGCTTACACGGGCGGTAAAATGCGTAAAAACCATATTCGCATTTTGGCTGGCGATAAAGTGGTGCTGGAACTGTCACCTTACGATATTAATAATGGTCGCATTACATTTAGGCATATTGAATCAAAACAGGCTTACAGCCCACCTAAAAGACGTACTTATTAGTTTAAACTATTTAATTCAAAAGCCAGTTTTTCTGGCTTTTTTGCCGTTAATAGCTGGTTTTAACCATATTTCTAACCGTAATTTTGCCTAAAACTATCAATAGTTATTTATGAAGTCAGTAGAAACAGATATTTTGCTAGTGGGTGGCGGCATTATGAGCGCGACCTTGGCTACTTTATTGCAACAACTTGATCCATCTCTCAGTATGACGATGGTAGAGCAGCTTGACGATGTAGCGCTGGAAAGCTCTGGCGCGCTCAATAACGCCGGAACGGGCCATGCTGGATATTGCGAGCTGAATTACACTCCTCAAGCTGCCGATAGATCCATTGCCATTAAACGCGCGCTGGAAATCAATGCAGCGTTTGAGATTTCGCTACAGTTTTGGTCATACTTAGTTGAGAATAACGCACTACCCTCGCCCACACAATTCATCAATAAAACACCACATTTGAGTTTTGTTGCAGGTGATGAAAACGTCAATTTTTTAAAAAATCGCTTTACCTTATTAAGTCAGCATCATTTATTTGCTGACATGCAATACAGCGAGGATAAACACCAATTAAATACCTGGATGCCACTGATGATGGCGAACCGAAAGACTAATGAGAAACTAGCTGCAACTTATGTTGCTCACGGTTCTGATGTGGATTTTGGTGCGCTGACGCGTCATATGGTCACAAAACTAAAGACTGCGACTAACTTTAATTTTCTGAATAATAGTCGCGTTAAAAAACTGAAAAAAATTAATAGTAATTGGCATGTAGCCATACAAAACAAATCGTCTAAACATTCGCAAACCATTCATGCAAAATTTGTATTTTTAGGCGCTGGCGGCGGCGCGTTACCTTTATTACAAAAAGCAAATATTCCTGAAAGCGCAGGCTATGGCGGATTCCCTGTTAGCGGGCAATGGCTGATATGTAATAACCCAGAAGTAATTAAGCAGCACCAAGTAAAAGTCTACGGCAAAGCGCCAGTAGGTGCACCGCCAATGTCTGTGCCACATTTAGATACACGCACGATTAACGGTAAATCAGCACTACTATTCGGCCCATTTGCGGGCTTTACCACCAAATTCCTCAAACAAGGTTCTGTACTGGATTTAGCTAAATCGGTTAAACCGAATAATCTAAAAGCCATGCTGGGTGCAGGCAAACACAATATTGACCTGACGAAATACTTGGTGGGCGAAGTGTTTCAAACGCACGCACAACGCATGCAGGCCTTACGTGAATTTCTGCCCCAAGCAAAATCAGAAGACTGGCAACTCGCCAATGCTGGTCAACGTGTGCAAATTATCAAAAAATGTAATGAAAAAATGGGTAAATTGGAGTTTGGCACTGAAATTGTTGCTACCCAAGATGGCTCGCTTGCGGCCTTATTAGGCGCATCACCTGGCGCCTCTATAAGCGTGCAAGCTATGATTGACATACTTGAGCGTTGTTTTTCTACTCAATTAAAAACGGCCAACTGGCAACAAAAGATAAAACAACTGGTGCCCAGTTATGGAGAGTCTTTAATTGAAAATGCAGACTTATTGAAAACAGTGCGCAAACGTACATTGAATACGCTTAAACTCAATTAAGCTTAAGCTGTATTCATGTGAATCGTTACTTCAGACTACGTTGACGCCGCACCTCATATAAACAGATTCCACTTGCCACACTGACATTAAGACTTTCCACGCTACCAAACATCGGAATAGTCACTAATGCATCACAAGTCTCAGCCGTCAAGCGGCGAATACCATCACCTTCTGCACCTAAAACCAAAGCAATTGGGCCATCTAATTTAACGTCAAGCAAACTACTTGGTGCGTCCATGCCCTTCGGTGCCTCCATTGCAGTACCTACGATAAACACCCCAGCATCTTTCAACTCTCGCAAAGTACGTGCAAGATTAGTCACAGCAATAAAAGGCACTGTTTCTGCCGCGCCACAGGCTACTTTACGCACTGTAGCATTTAAACCAACGGCACGGTCTTTAGGTGCGATAACGGCGTGTACGCCCATTGCGTCAGCCACGCGCAAACATGCACCCAAATTGTGCGGGTCTTCTACACCATCCAGCACCAGGAAAAATGGCGGCTCGGTTAAATCTGATTCTAAAATATCGTGAATATCCTTGTAAGGAATAGGCGTATCTACTACGCGTGCAATCACTCCTTGGTGACGACCATTCATACCAGCCAAGCCATCGAGGCGATTGCGATCAACCTGCATGGTGCGCACATTGGACGCTTCTGCCATTTTCAGCAGATCTTTCATGCGCGCATCGATACGGTCGCGATCAATTAAAATCTCTTCGATACTGGTCGCATGCTGGCGCATACGGCTTAAAACGGCGTGAAAGCCAAATAAAATACGTGAATCTGACATTACTATCTTTTACCTTTATTTTTTGTATTTCTATTCTTGGAAACTGTTTTTGAAGTTGATTTTGACGCTGACTTCGATGCAGACTTAGACCCAGACTTAACCGGTGCTTTAACTGATTTTTTCGCACCGGAACGGTCTTTTTTCGCTTTTTCAAGTGCGCGCGTGCTCATCGGTTTAAAATCGCTTTTAAAGTCATCTGCCGCTTTAGATTTTTTTACACTCAAAGGTTTGTTAACACCTGTGTTTTGATAACTTTTGTTATCCGTTGTTATTGGATTAGCGGTTTTACCCGCGCCACTGTTCCCATTACCTGTCACCAAGGTAAAATCAATTTTAGTGGTTTCTAAATCCACGCGCGCAACCTTCACAGTTAACCTGTCACCCAACCTGTATCGTGCACCCGTACGTTCACCTAGCATTTCATGGCGCGCTTTATCGTAATTAAAATAATCATTACCCAGTTCAGTCACATGCACTAAACCTTCTACATATACACCGTCCAACGCCACAAACAGGCCAAAACTGGTTACACCCGCCACAGTGCCTTCGTATATCTCACCGATCTTATCTTGCATGTAATAGCATTTTAGCCAGTTGGTCACGTCGCGCGTGGCATCATCTGCGCGGCGTTCAGTCATTGAGCAGTGAATACCCAGCTGACTCCAATCTTTCGCTTTGTATTTTTCACCTTTAACTACCGCTTTAATCGCACGATGAATCAGCAAGTCAGGATAACGGCGTATTGGTGAAGTGAAATGCGCATAAGCTTCATACGCCAGGCCAAAATGACCGACATTATCGGGGCTGTAAACCGCTTGCTGCATGGATCTTAACAATACCGTTTGCAGTAATTGTGCGTCAGGTCGCTCTTTAATCTGATTCATCAGCTTGCCATAATCTTTGGCATGCGGTTTATCACCGCCACCTACACCAAAACCCACTTCGCCCATAAATATGCGCAAGGCCTCTAATTTTTCTGGCGTTGGTCCTTCATGAATACGATAAAGTGCAGCCTGTTCATTTTTGTGTAAAAAATCAGCTGCACATACATTTGCGGCCAGCATACATTCTTCAATCAATTTATGCGCATCATTGCGGCCAGTAGGCACAATACGTTCAATTTTTCCATTGTCATCAAAAATCATCATGGTTTCAGTGGATTCAAACTCAATCGCACCGCGTTTCTCACGTTGATTCAGCATTAACTTAAATAAGCTATATAGATTCTGCACGTGCGGCATGATATGGCTGTATTCTTTAGCCGTATCTCCGTCTGGGTTTTGCAGCATGTCTGCGACTTTTGTGTAAGTCATACGCGCTTTTGAGCACATGACTGAAGGATAAAACTGATATTTCTGTACGATGCCATTCGCATCAACCTGCATGTCGCAAATCATGCATAATCGCTCAACGTCTGGGTTAAGCGAACATAATCCGTTTGACAGTGCTTCCGGCAACATGGGAATCACTCGACGCGGGAAATACACCGAATTGCCGCGCTCAAATGCATCTTTGTCCAGCGCGTCATCAGGCTTAACGTAAAAACTCACATCGGCAATTGCGACGACTAAACGCCAACCTAAGTTTGGTTTATCGGTATTCAATGGCTCAGCAAATACTGCATCATCAAAATCACGTGCCGTTTCGCCATCAATTGTGATTAAAGCTAACTCGCGTAAATCAATACGGTCTTTGTAATCAGCGGCTTGCACTACTTTAGGAATGCCTTCTGCTTGACTAAGTGCGGCCGGAGAAAACTCATGCGGAAGATTGTGTTTTCTTAACGCAATTTCGATTTCCATACCACTGTCTGCATAGTTACCCAAAATCTGCACTACTTTACCCATCGGATGCGCGTGTGAACTTGGCTGTTCCGTCAACTCTACCATCACCACCTGACCAGGTTTTGCGCCCATGTCTAAATGATAAGGAATCAGGATATCCTGATTAATGCGCTTATCTTCAGCTGCTACAATCGTCACGCCTGTGCCACGTACGATGCGGCCTACCAAGGTTTTAGTACTACGCTCCAGCACTTCAACAATCTTACCTTCTGGCCGACCTTTCCTATCTAAACCAGCCATGCGCACCATCGCGCGATCACCATGCATCACCTGCGCCATCTCACGCGGACCTAAAAACAGATCCTCCGGATGCTTGGCTTTATCATCTGGTACTAAGAACCCAAAGCCATCAGGATGTCCAAGTACAGTACCCGCAATCAGATGGATTTTTTCAGCTAAGCACAGCGTACCTTTGCGATTGCGCATAATTTGACCTTCACGCTCCATCGCATTCAAGCGCCTATTAAAATTATCACGCTCGCTATCATCAATATCCAGCAAGATATAAATTTGCTCATTGCTGAGTGGCACGCCTTGGTCGGATAATACTTGCAGTATTAATTCGCGGCTTGGTAATGGCGTTTCATACTGCGCTGCCTCACGGCTCGCATATGGGTCGTTACCACGATTGCTGGTCTTATTTTTGTTGGCAGTATCGTTTTTTTTAATTGACAAGTTAGTTGCTTCCTATAAAATTCGGCGCATTATTCATGATTAGTTGAATATGCCCAGATGGCGGAATTGGTAGACGCGCAGGTTTCAGATACCTGTATCGAAAGATGTGGAGGTTCGAGTCCTCTTCTGGGCACCAAAAATATAAAGTTATTTATATAGTTCAATCGGTTACACGCAATATAAATCTATTTTTTACTAGTGATCCATTTGGGTGATTCATTGTACATTGAAACTACCCTCGTATCTATGGAAAAGCCGTTACGGCATTTACTATTTTAGACTCAAAATAAAAGGCTGAGAAAAGAAAACTAGCCTATCTACACGATGTCCATTGATAGCAAAGAAATATGCCTATAAACTTTGCTTCCCGTATAGAGTGGACTCGCAAAGCAGTCCGCCGAATGATGTATCGCAATATGCGGCGGACCGTAAACGGGTACGCCCTACCGTGCTAGAAACTGATTTCTCAATTTCAAAGATAACTACTGGGATTAGTTGATTTACATTAATAGGGTTTAGCCAATTAATGAAGTTGGAATAAAGTACTAAAAAAACCTACAAACACTTTGTGCTTGTAGGTATATGGGTGGCCTGGCTTGCTATTACAGTATTGCTACTTTGCTGGCTTGACCATTGACTTTGAATATATAAGCAGTCGCTATTGGTTTAAAAGTCTGCAATCAAAGAAAGTCTACCGGCAACTGGAGATCCTGGAGTGATGTTGTTATTACTATTGGCATATAAGTAATAGTCTTTATCAAACAGATTTTCAATATTCAACTGAGCTCTTAAATTATTATTGATTTTTGCAAACACAGCAGCATCAATACGTGTGTAACCTGGTAGTTTTACACTGCTTGCTACAGTAGCACTACCAACAACTGGCGTTGCAGCATACATATCTGAACGTGTAATGACACCAATTGCAGCCCCCCAAGTTTCGTTAAAGTCATAGCGATTCCACAATGAGAAAGTATGTTTAGGCACTTGTGCTACATTCGTACCTTTTTCAATAACATTTGCTGGATTAGCATTACCCTGGCGTTTAGTAAATTCAGCATCTTGATATGCATAACCGCCCGCTACACTCCACTTTGAAGTTATTTTGCCGTTCACACCAAACTCAAATCCTTTAGACTCTTGACCATCAGTCAAAATTTGCGGACCTGCTGGATTGTTTGGGTCAGTAATCGCAAGGTTCTCACGCTCTAATTTATAGATAGCAGCCGTTAAAGCTAAATCCGGGCTGTAATCCCATTTCACACCTAGTTCCAGATTTTTGAATTTTTCTGGATCGAATGCTTTATTGGTAGGGGTTAAGCTGGCGAGTTGATCACCGGCACGCGGAACATAAGATACACTGTAACTTGTATAAACGGATACAGGTTCAATCGGCTTATAGATTAAGCCTGCGCGCGGTGAGAATAAATTATCCGTCACTTCAATATTACGACTCGCATTACCGATTGGTTGTCGATAATTCGTAAAATCTGTTTCGAAGCGGTCGTGACGCGCGCCAATTACAGCTTCCCACTGTGGCGTGAACTTAATTTGATCTTGCAAATAAAACGCTGTGATATCCGTTACAGTATGATTGTCTGCATCTGTACCACTTTGCCTAAATGAAAATGGAAAGTTTGTTGTAGGGTTACTTAACGGCACACTGATAGATGTAGTGGTTGTTGCACCAACAAAACCTGTGTTACGGAAATTATCCGTTTTTTGACGACCCAACTCCATCCCCGCCAACAGCTCATGTTTAATATTGCCTGTATCGACTTTAAAAATGGCATCCGTTTGATTGAATAAGTTAGTTCTTTCAGTGGCATTGTTGTAGGCAGAAATAGAAACGGTTGTACCAACCGCATTTACTGCGCCTGGAAATACGTTTTGATAGAACTTGTCGTAGTCAGCGTAGCGTGTTTTATTTCGAATGCTAATAGTGTCATTAAATGCATGCTCAATCGATGCATTAAATGCTTTTACTTCTGTATTGGTCGGGCTATTAGACGCGTCACCAAAGAATTGTGAACGTTTAGTATCGAGTGGGCGACCCTGAAACGAAGATACGCCGCGATCTGCAATCCGGTCATCTTTAAAATACTCTGCCCCTAACACTACCTTGGTATCTTCAGAAGGTTTGATTGTGATTGTTGGATTGATGCCTTTACGTTCCAGGCTAACACCGTCGCGATAACTGTTACCATCTTCATACATAGCATTAAGACGAATCGCTGCAACATCATTGATAGCAGTTCCTGCGTCTAAGGTTACACGCTTTTGATCGTATGAGCCGTATTGCAGACCAAGTTGGCGTACTGTATCCCAAGATGCTTCCTTACTTACTCGATTAATCACACCACCAGCGCCACCACGACCAAAAATCATGCCATTTGGGCCCTTAAGAATCTCTACACGCTCAGTATTATATAAATCGCGATAATACTGAGTGTCGTCACGCATCCCATCTACAAAGAAATCGCCAGTAGTACTATTGCCACGAAAAATAAATGTTTCACGGTTACCCTCTCCTTGAGCTGCGCCAACACCCGGGGTGTATCGTACAACATCACCCAGATTTTGCACTGCCTGATCTTGCATCAATTCTTTGGTTGTGACCGTAATCGATTGCGGCACATCTTTTAACAATGTGTCTGTACGTGTAGCAGTTGTGCTTTTGTTAGTTTTATAGCCTTCAGTTACTGGAGTGGCTTTACCTTTAGTCACAACTTCAGGCAATGTATCTGGACTTTCTACTGTTTCCGCAGTAGCAACACCAGCCCAACTAAGGGTGAGTGAAACCGCTAAAGCAAGCGGTTTAATTTTAAATAGATTTACAGCACTGGCCATTTCAAATCCTTAAATAAATTAACCTAAATCCAATAAAAGCTTCTAGTTTCAGGCGAATATTGGACTTTATATATGTCTGATAATAATTAGTAAATGAGAATTATTATCAGATGTAATAATGCAATACCCAAAGTAAAAAAAAGGTATCGAAAAGGTAAAATTAAAGTGAAATTGGATTTAAAACGACTGTAAAAATACTACCTTGTGGTGAAACAGACTTAACATCAACAGTCCAACCTTGGTGATTACAGATTCGCTGTACTAGTGAAAGCCCTAGTCCCAACCCTTCCGTTTCTGTATTAACACCTCTGTAGAATGGTTCAAATATTAAAGCTTGTTCTTGAATAGAAATACCAGTCCCTGTATCTTGAATGCTAAACTGATTTTTCTCTAATATAATTTTGACGACTCCACTATTCGTGTAATGCAACGCATTGCGCAAAAGATTTGTCATAACAGTATCAAGAAATGTGGCATTAAATAAAAGTGGTGTTGGTACTTTTTTTTCTAATATCAGTTGAAGGCCTTTTGATTTAAATTCTTCTTGCCATATTTGAATTTGTTTTTCAGCAGCGGTTAATAAAGTGACTTTTTCAGAGACTTCGGACTCTTCTTTGTTGGATCGCGCAAGAATCAAAAATGTTTGTACCAACTTGGTCATATCATTATTTGCTTTTTTTATGCGTTCAATATAGTGATAATTTTTATTATTTTCCTTATTAGATTGAAGCAATATCGTACTCGCAGCACCTACAACCATGAGTGAAGTACGAAGCTCGTGACTTACATCACTTGTGAAAAGACGCTCTCTTTTAAGGGCAATGTTCAACTGACCAAAAGCTTTGTCGAATGCCCGAGCAAGGTGTCCAATTTCATCATTGCCATATTCATGAGCCAATGAAACTTGTGATGGATTTTCTGGGTTGAACTGCCCTACTTGCGAGGTCAGCCTTACCAGTGGATTCGTGAGTCTTTTCGCAAGTAGCCAGCCAACTAAAGCTGCCGTAATAATACTGAGTACGTAGCCAACTTTTACACCATAAAATAAAGCGCGCTCATTCTCCTCTAAATTAGTTTGATCTTGTATGACCAAATAGTCATTACCGCTTAACAAACGCCTGTAAGCATGTAAAGCATGACTATCTTTAACTATCTCGGTAAAGCCGAATTTTAAATGTGAAAATTCTTTAGGAATCGGATAGGTTTCACTGTTCGATGAATAAATATTGACGCCCAGCATTTGCATTTTAGTATCTTGATTGCCATTATCCTCATATAAAAAGTAGGAAAGTTTGTCCTGTAACTCCCTACTGATAATCTGTTCTTCGACGTAATGAAAAACTTTGATTAGTGCAAACGAAAATACGCTGCTTACAACAAAG
>Ga0160179_108647_pt1 | contig 9901 bp, 9 predicted proteins | sample met4stb_2_FD_108558 | JGI IMG/M metagenome (GOLD analysis project Ga0160179, IMG submission 108558) | Synthetic bacterial communities of pure cultures from sediment of Lake Washington, USA, under low oxygen conditions - MT... | ecosystem: Engineered > Modeled > Simulated communities (microbial... >...
AAAAAAATCCGCATCAATACTCCCCGGACAAAATAAATCACTTTGTACTCCATTTGATTCTTCATTACCCAAAATGGTCGTAGTGATGTATTATTTTGCCAGATTCACTGGTTTTTTGTATTTTGGCAACATGCCAACCACGTAATCAAGTAGCTGTTATATTAATACACGTTGACAACAGTTGTGTATAAATAATTCTTCACGGGTTCTTTTTTAATCAGATTCAATAGACTAGAAACATTAAACAGACCTATGGGAATTAAAGGCCAGAACACAAGCATAAACGATGCCGACATAGCCAGAGCGGCCCACTGCTTAAAGGCAATGTCGCATCCATTACGTTTAAAAATATTGTGCGTTCTGGGCAGTGATTCAATCTGCGTGCAACAAATCGTCGACCAGGTCGGCACCAGCCAGAGCAATATTTCCCAACATCTGGCAATCCTCAAGGACAAAAACATTCTCGGTTCTAAAAAACAGGCCAACCGTGTTTATTACTTTATTGACGACGCCCGTATGCTGTTACTCATTAAAATGATGCGTGATGTTTTCTGCCCTAACCAATAATTCATTTTTTCACTTAACTTTGACAACTTAATCCATGGAACGTTATCTAGAATTTATTTTAAATCATTACATCTTAAGCCTCGCTCTGGCGGTAGTTACTTATCTGTTAATTCAGGAATTATTCGATACCGCATTCAAAAAATTCGGTGCCGTTTCGCCTTTACTGGCTGTCGCCAAAATGAACGATAGCGATACCATTGTTATCGATGTACGTGAACCGGAAGAGTTTCTTAAAGGTCATATTGAAAACGCAATCAACACGCCACTGGGCAACTTACCCGCTCACTTGTCAAAACTGGAAACATACAAAAACAAACCTGTCCTTATTGCCTGTCAAACCGGTACCCGTTCAGCATCAGCCGGAAAAATATTAACTAAAGCAGGTTTCGAACAGGTTTTCGTTATTACCGGCGGCATGCAAGCTTGGGAAAACGACTACAAATTACCTATAAAATCGACCGGCAAGCTCAAAAACTAAATCCTTGCTAAAAGCAACTATTACATTAAATCCTACACATAGAAATCCATCATGACCGAAGCAACCAACGCCGTAGAAAAACAATTTTCTATCCAAAAAATTTATACCAAAGACATGTCTTTTGAGACGCCTAACTCGCCTAAAGTATTCACCGAAAAATGGGAACCCACTGTCGACTTTAATCTGGGCACCAATGTCTTGCCTTTAGAAAATTCAATGTACGAAGTAGCCCTTGCGGTAACCATCACCGTAAAAAACGGCGATGCAACAGCCTATCTTGTTGAAGTCAATCAGGCAGGTATTTTCTCTTTAGGCGGTTTCACTAATGAAGAAATGGGCCCGATGGTTGGCAGCTTCTGCCCCAACATTCTGTTTCCTTACGCGAGAGAGGCCATTTCCGACCTCGTCACCAAAGGCGGCTTTCCGCAGATGCTTTTAGCTCCGGTAAATTTTGACGCCTTATACTCGCAACATTTGCAACAAGCCCAACAAGCACCCGGCTCTGACGCCATTAATTAAATCGTTCGATGAATAAAAAAATAGCCGTCCTGGGCGCAGGTTCTTGGGGAACGGCTCTGGCAATTCTGGCAGCCAGAAACGGCTGCCGGACGCTGTTATGGGGCCATAATCCTGAACACATGGCAGCGCTGGCACAGGATCGTGAAAACAAACGCTACTTACCCGGCCTGGCTTTCCCTGAAAACCTCACTGTTACGTCCAACTTGGCCGAGGTCGCCGACTTCTGTAGCCTGATACTGGTCTCCGTGCCCAGCCATGCATTTAAAGATACCTTGCTTAAGCTCAAAGCGTATTTATCCAGCGACGTACAAATAGCTTGGGCAACCAAAGGCTTTAATCCTGATAACGGCTCCTTGCTTCACGAAGTAGTCGCCGATATATTTTCTGCGCAAACCCCGGCGGCCTTACTTTCAGGCCCCAGCTTTGCAAGCGAAGTCGCAGCTGAGCTGCCGACAGCCATCACGATTGCTTCATCCCAGCCGGATTTTGCCGGCCTTCTGGCCGACATCCTGCACAGTGAGCGTTTTCGGACTTACACCAACTCGGACTTGATTGGCGTGGAAGTCGGCGGTGCGGTAAAAAACGTCATGGCGATAGCCGCCGGTATTGCCGACGGACTGGGCTTTGGCGCCAACACTCGGGCAGCCTTGATCACCCGCGGGCTGAACGAAATCATTCGCCTGGGCGTCAAACTTGGCGGAAAACAGGAAACCTTTATGGGACTGGCGGGACTGGGCGACCTTATTTTGACCTGCACCGACAACCAATCCAGAAACCGGCGTTTCGGTTTAGCCTTGGGACAGGGCAAAGACACACATACTGCCACAAAGGAAATAGGCCAGGAAATCGAAGGCATTTCAGCGGCAAAAGAAACCTTTTTACTCGCTAAAAAATACGGCGTAGACATGCCGATAACCGAACAAACCTACAAGGTTTTATATGAAGGTTTGGCCCCGCTGGCGGCTGTACAAAACCTGCTGGCTCGGGAGCAAAAGGCTGAGTCTTAGGGATGCTTCATTGTAATGAGCACTTAAAAAGCTTTTATTCATCACGAACGACTGCATGGACAGATATTTGCTCCATGCAATATCTGCATTCCCCATGTCCATGTAGGTTATACAGGAGTAATTGCCTGGACACGAAGAGCACGAAGCAATAAGACTTCGCGTCCTCCGCGTCTCGGCAACTGCTCCATGCGTTGCTCTACCTCCTGCATCCATGCAGTCGTTCGTGGTGATAATTTTTATACCTGTTTTATTACCGCCCCCGCAAAATCCATCTGCCGCCAAGCCTCATACAAGACAATAGAAACGGTATTGGACAAATTCAGGCTCCGACTTTCCGCCTGCATCGGCAAATACAAACACCGCTCTGATCCCAATTCCGCCAACACCGTGGCAGGCAAACCGCGCGTCTCGGGGCCGAACAAAAAAAGCATCCTCAGCCTGAAAACTCACCTCGCTGTAAATCTGCGTACCTTTGGTCGTCAGGGCGAAAATCCGCCCCGGCTTAGCACTGTCTACAAAATCAGCCAACGAATCGTGCTCTTTCACCGCCACCCATTCATGGTAATCCAGCCCTGCCCGGCGCAATTTCTTGTCATCCAATTCAAAACCCAAGGGCCTGATCAAATGCAACTGCATACCGGTATTGGCGCATAGCCGGATAATATTCCCGGTATTAGCAGGGATTTCCGGCTCATACAAAACAATATGCAACACGATCAGAACTTGATACTGACCGGCGCCAGTTTCCAGATTTCGTTGTTGTAATCAGTGATGGTCCTGTCGGTAGAAAACTTACCGCTACCGGCACAATTTAAGATACTCATTTTGAGCCAGTGTTCCTGATCCTTGTAAGCCGCTTCCACACGTTTTTGCGCATCAATGAAGCTACGGAAATCGGCTGCCGTCATCCAGGGGTCGTGCGGGCTTTTTATTGACGCCAAAATATCGTCAAAAAGCCCCGGTTCGAACTGGTTAAAATGCCCGCACTCAAGCAGCCTAATGACCCTTAGCAAATCCTCATCCTGATTGATAATTGCATTAGGATCATAGTGATGGCTCATTTCTTCCACCTGCTCTTCGGTCAAGCCGAACAGGAAAAAATTCTCATCGCCGACTTCTTCGCGAATCTCAATATTGGCGCCATCCAGCGTGCCGATAGTCAACGCGCCGTTCATCATAAATTTCATATTGCCGGTGCCCGACGCTTCCTTGCCGGCGGTTGAAATTTGCTCGGAAAGATCGGCGCCCGGACAGATTTTCTCCATCGCGGAAACCCGGTAATTAGGCAAAAAAACCAGCTTTAATTTCCTGCCCACATCGGGATCGGAATTAATGACACTTGAGACATTATTGATCAGCTTGATGATCTTTTTCGCCATGTAATAACCCGGCGCCGCTTTCCCGCCGATCAATACACAACGATCCGTCCAGTTCGCGGTATCGCCGCGCTTAATCCGGTCGTACAGATGAATCACATGCAGTACATTCAACAGCTGGCGTTTGTATTCATGAACACGCTTGACCTGCACATCAAAAATCGCATCAACATTAAAATCGACATCATGTTCGAGCTTCTTGTAATCGATCAGCTTTTGCTTTGCGCCTTGCTTGATTTCATGCCAGCGTTTACGGAACTTCTTATCTTCGGCAAAAGGTTCAAGCTTCTTTAACAGCGACAAATCCGTCAGCCAGCCGTTGCCTATCGTTGCGGTGATCAGTTCGGCCAGTTCCGGATTACACGCCGCGAGCCAACGACGCGGGGTAACGCCATTGGTTTTATTGTTGAACTTGCCCGGCCAAAACTCGTAAAAATCACGAAACAAGCCTTGCTGCAACAATTTCGAATGCAACGCGGCAACGCCGTTGACCGAATAGCTGCCGACAATAGCCAGATAGGCCATCCTGACGTATTGCTCGTTGCCTTCCTCAATAATGGACATACGGCTTAACCGGCCTATATCGCCCGGCCAATGCGCAGAGACTTCGGCCATAAAATGCGCATTAATATCGAAGATGATCTCCATCAGCCTCGGCAGCATCTGTTTAAACAGATTAACCGACCAGCGCTCCAGAGCCTCCGGCAACAAAGTATGATTGGTGTAGGCCATCGTTTTACAAGTGATCGCCCAGGCATCATCCCAGACCAAGCCGTGGACATCCATCAGCAAGCGCATCAATTCCGCGACCGCTATGCTCGGATGCGTGTCGTTTAACTGGAAGGTATTCTTCGCCGCAAACTCGGAAAAATCATTACCGTGACGACCGACCCAGGTGCCGATCACATCCTGCAAACTGGCGGAAGCGAGCAGGTATTGCTGGCGCAGACGCAATGCCTTACCGTTTTCATTGGCGTCATTCGGATACAGCACCATGGTGATATTTTCGGCGGTATTTTTTGCCGCCACCGATTCCGCGTAATCGCCTGCATTAAACTCCTGTAGATTAAATTCTTCAGTCGCCGTGGCTTTCCATAAACGCAAGGTGTTCACCGTGCCGTTCCGGTATCCGGGAATCGGCGTATCGTAAGGAACCGCGAGTATATCCTGCGTATCTATCCAGCTGGTCCTTTTATTGCCGAGCTCGTCAATATGCGATTCGGTATGACCGCCGAACTTAATCCTGTGCGTATATTCGGGACGTTCAATTTCCCACACATTACCGTTACGCAGCCAATGATCCGGCTTTTCGACCTGCTCGCCATTGACAATATCCTGCGAAAACATCCCATATTCATAACGCAAACCGTAGCCGGTCACCGGCAACTGCAAGGTCGCGCAACTATCGATAAAACAGGCGGCCAAACGCCCCAAGCCCCCATTGCCCAAACCGGCATCCGGCTCGCTTTCAATCAGCTCTTCAATCTCCAGGCCCAAATCGTACATAGCCTGCTCAACCGCTTCGGTAATGCCCAGATTCAGCATCGCATTGCTTAAAGTGCGACCCATTAAAAACTCCATCGACAGATAGTAAGCCCTCTTGCAATCCGTTTCTTTGTAGGTATTGAACGTTCTTTTCCGACGCTCTATGAGCCGGTCGCTGATAGCCATCGACAGCGCCTCGTAGGCATAATGCGGCGACGTATTGTTTTCATCCCTGCCCAGGCGGTGACTGTAATAACGCTTGAAATCGGCGATAAAATCCTGCTCATTCATGCCCAAATCAGGAAGCGCGGTAATTGTGGATTTTGGTTTACTTGTTTTAAAGCTTCTATGCGGCATATTTTTTTAACACTACAGAGTTGATATTAGGTTGATGTTAACTACTTTTTTTTAATTAGCCAAAAATATTCCTTTGCCCGTTGCCCCGCCCTTGCTCTTGCCAAATCTATCGCAAGGCTTTTTCCCAGCGGCTTACCACTGCGGCGGCAATGCTGTTGCCGAACACGTTGGTCGCGCTACGCCCCATATCCAAAACCTGATCGACGGCCAACAACAACAGCAAACCGGCCTCGGGGATATGAAACATCGATAACGTGGCCGCAATGACGATTAGCGAGGCTCTGGGTACGCCGGCCACGCCCTTGCTGGTGAACAGCAGCGTCAGCAGCATGATCAGCTGGTCGCCCAGCGCCATGTCGATGCCGTAGGCCTGGGCGATGAACAGCACGGCAAAGGTCATGTACATCATGCTGCCGTCGAGGTTGAACGAATAACCCAAGGGCAGCACCAGCCCGCAGACTTTCTCATCGCAACCGAAACGTTCCAGTTGCTGCAACAGTTTTGGGTAAGCGCTCTCGCTGCTGGCGGTGCCGAAAGCCAGCAGCATCGGCTCGCGGATATGACGAATCAGGGGCAGGATTCTGTGTCCCAGAATCAAGAAGCCGACGCAACCCAGCGCACCGCACAGCAGCAGCAATCCTAAATAAAACTCGCCGATAAATTGACCGTAAGACAGCAACACGCCGATGCCGTTTTGCGCGATGACCGAGGCCACCGCCGAAAACACCGCAACCGGCGCGGTGTGCATCACGTAGCCGGTGACTTTCAACATGATATGCGTCAGCGAATCGAGTAGCTTGACGGTCGGATGAGCCAGCTCGCCCAGCGAGGCGCAGGCCACGCCGAAGAACATCGAGAACACCACGATCTGTAAAATCTCGTTGGCCGCCATGGCTTCGATAATGCTTTTCGGGAACATGTGCGAGACGAAATTGCTCAGTGTCGGCGCCGTCTCCGGCAATCCGGTCTTGGCTCCCACCTCCGGCAGCGCCATGTGCAAAGAACTGCCCGGTTCAAAGCCGTTCACCAGCAACATGCCCAGCAACAAACTGAAAATAGAAGCCGAGAAAAACCACAGCATCGCCTTGACGCCGACCCGTCCGACGGTGTGAATATCGCCCATTTTGGCCATACCCACCACCAGCGTGGAAAAAACCAGCGGCGCGATAATCATCTTGACCAAACGCAGGAAAATATCGGTCAGCGCAGCAAAAATTCCGACAATCTGTTTTAAGGTCTCAGTTCCGCCCATCGTCAGGCTAAGCTGCTCGCCAACGAGGATGCCGAGCGCCAGTGCTATAGCGACATAGAGTGTCTGACGATTGGGTTGCGGGGTATGAGCGGTCATAAACTAAAGTGCCTTGTTAAAATTTTAAAGATTTCACCACGAAGGCACGAAGGACACGAAGAAATAAGATTTCTTGTCTTTGTAGTGAATAAATAAAGATACTATTTACCGACGCTCGTTCTTTTGCTTTGTACCGACGCTTGAAATCGCAAAGCAAGCTTTGGTCGTTAAAGCTGCAACACGACACATTCGTGATGCCTGATCAAAAATCCACAGCGAGCTTTAGTCTCCAAAAACCACGCAATGCATCTAACCTGCGTTTTTTCTTCGTGCTCTTCGTGTCTCGGCAACTGCTCCATGCGTTGCTCTACCTCTTGCATCCATGCAGTCGTTCGTGGTGAATAAAAAACCTTTACCCAGCTAACAACACCGTTTAATCCCATTCCACTTTTCATCCTGCCACTGTTTGAAAAAAGCCTCTTTGCTCAGCGGCGCATCGGCTTGATGATGCTCTGCATGGTGCTGTAAATAGCGCTCATAAGCATCGTCGCCGGAAAGACGGCGCACGGCACGCCAAAACGTTTTGAGTTTGTTAAGAAGCATCAGTCCCTCACCCAGTCTTCTGCCAAGCGGCTTGGGCTATGCGGTGATTCCGCCAGCGGCAGCACCGGTTTTCCTGCCAGATAACGGCTGCAAACCCGCAGCATGTCGAACACGATCAGCCACAACAAGGCCACAAAAAACAGCGTTATCCAGCCGTCCAGATGCAGATTGAAGATCAACTGCGGCGCAACAGCCGCTTTCTCCGGCGGCAACGCGCCTGCCGCCAGCTTGTCGGCCAGATCATCGGCCGCAGAAAAGAAACCGATCCGTATATTGTCGCTGGCGATTTTCTCCCAGGCCGCCGCACTGGTGATTGTCACCAGCCAGGTCAGCGGCAAACCGGTCACCCAAGCGTATTTGAGCTTGTCGGACTTAATTAAAATGCCGGTCGCCACGCACAACGCAATCGCCGCCAGCATTTGGTTGGCGATGCCGAACAACGGCCACAAAATATTAACCCCGCCGTTCGGATCTATCACACCGATATACAGAAAATAGCCCCAGCCCGCCACCACCAGCGCGCTGGTCAAAACGACAGACGGCATCCACGAGGTTTCCGCCATTTTCGGCCAGATATTACCGAGCATATCCTGCAACATGAAGCGGCCGACGCGGGTTCCGGCATCCAGCGTGGTCAATATAAAAATAGCCTCGAACATGATAGCAAAGTGGTACCACAAGGCCAGCATGCTCTCGCCGAACGCGCTGCCGAAAATGCTCGCCATGCCGACGGCTAAAGACGGCGCGCCGCCGGTGCGAGCAAACAGCGTTGCCTCGCCCATTTGATTGGCTAAAAGCTGCATCTGATCTACGGTAACCGGAAAGCCCCATGAGGAAATTTTGGCGGCGGCATCGATAGCCTCCTTGCCGACCACGCCCGCCGGGCTGTTGATCGCAAAAAACACGCCGGGATCGAGCACCGTCGCGGCCATCATCGCCATAATCGCGACAAAGGATTCCAGCAACATGCCGCCGTAGCCGATCATGCGAATATCGCGCTCATTGCTGAGCAGTTTCGGCGTGGTGCCGGAAGCGATCAGCGCATGGAAACCGGAAATCGCTCCGCAAGCAATGGTGATAAACACGAACGGAAATAGTTTGCCGCCGAAAATGGGCCCGGTGCCGTCGATGAACTGCGTCACTGCGGGCATTTTCACGGTCGGCTGCAACATGATGATCGCCACCGCCAGCAAGGTGATAGTGCCCAGCTTCACGTATGTCGACAGATAATCGCGCGGCGCAAGCAACAACCAAACCGGCAAAATCGCGGCCGCAAAACCGTAAGCCATCACCCACCAAGCCAGCGTCAAGCCTTCGTGATCGAACCAAGTGCGCAAGGTAGGATTGTGATCGATCCAGCCGCCGCCTGCCACCGACAGCAGCAACAAAACCACGCCCAACGCTGAAGCTTCCAGCACTTGGCCGGGACGGAAACTGCGCATGTACAGGCCGACGATCATCGCAATCGGAATCGTCGCCGACACGGTAGCCGTCGCCCACGGACTGTGCTTCATCGCGTTGACCACGACCAACCCCAGCACCGCAATCAGGATGATCATGATCGCAAAGGTGCCGATCAGCGCCGCCGTGCCGCCCAATGCGCCCAGCTCGTCGCGCGCCATCTGTCCCAAGCTTTTGGCGTCGCGCCGGGTGGACAAAAACAGCGTCACCATGTCCTGCACGCAACCGCCCAATACCGCGCCGAACAATATCCACAGCGTCCCCGGTAAATAGCCGAACTGTGCGGCCAGCGTCGGCCCCACCAACGGCCCGGGCCCGGCAATCGCCGCAAAATGATGGCCGAATACGATCCATTTATTGGTCGGCACAAAATCGCGGCCGTTATCCAACCGCTCGGCCGGAGTGGCCCGCGTCTCGTCAACCGCCAGCACCGTCGCGGCAATCCACGCCGCATAAAAACGATAGGCAATCGCGTAAACACACAAGGCGGCGGTTACAAACCACAGCGTATTGATGCTCTCGCCGCGGTTTAAAGCGATACCGCCGACGGCTGCCGCACCAAGCGCAGCAATCAGTATCCAGATGGAGTTTTTCAGTAGTTTATTCATTAGTCATCTGTTCTATTATTGATGTTTTAATGGTGAGACTAAGGTGATTATCCTCGAAATTTGCAATAAGCATCAACTTAGCAGCTTGATTAATTCGCCACGAAGAATCTACCGCTCTTAGCAAAAAAAAGCCCATCATGAAGACGGGCTTT
>Ga0160179_106824_pt1 | contig 9477 bp, 9 predicted proteins | sample met4stb_2_FD_108558 | JGI IMG/M metagenome (GOLD analysis project Ga0160179, IMG submission 108558) | Synthetic bacterial communities of pure cultures from sediment of Lake Washington, USA, under low oxygen conditions - MT... | ecosystem: Engineered > Modeled > Simulated communities (microbial... >...
AGGGGGATCTAACCGTGTTGCAAACGCAATATGGTGTGCCGATTGAACGCGGACCCGCGGATTTAAAAGATTTGCCGCAATACTTTGGCAATAAAGGTGTGGCGCCAGACTTAAGCCAATATTCAGTGCAAATTTTCGCTGAAATCGTCGATGCGCCAGATTTAAGTGTAGATGCGATTTTAGAAAAAGCATTACGTTTTGAGGCGCAGGGCGCCAACGTGATTGATTTGGGCTGCTTGCCGGGGAAATCATTTTTGCATTTAAAAGACGCTATTCAAACGCTCAAGTCCGCTGGGCTCAAAGTGAGCGTGGATTCGATGCATGCGGATGATTTGTTGTTAGCGGGGAAATCTGGTGCAGATTATCTGTTAAGTTTGACTGAGAAAACGATATGGATTGCCGATGAAGTCGCCGCTACGCCGATTTTAATTCCCGCCAAGCCGGGCAACATGGCGTCACTGTATCGCGCAATTGAGCATTGTCTTAAACACAGTAAACCGTTTATTGCCGATGCGATATTGGATCCTATTCATTTTGGTTTGGCTGATTCGATTGTGCGGTACCACAAGCTGCGTAAAAAATATCCACAGATTCAAATCATGATGGGCGTGGGTAATCTAACTGAATTAACCGACGCCGATACCACAGGCATTAATGCGATTTTGTTTGGCTTGATTAGCGAGTTGGATATTCAAGCGGTATTAGCCACCTCTGTGAGTGCGCATGCGGTTAATGCGATTGCTGAAGCGGATAATGCGCGCCGCGTCATGCATCGCGCAAAGCTGGATGGCAGGCTGCCACGCGGTTACAGCAATGGGTTGCTTGGACTGCATGATAGAAAACCTTTTCCTTATAATAAAGAGGAAATTGGCGAAATAGCCGCGCAAATCAAAGACCCTAGTTTTAGAATTATGGTGAGTGAAGCTGGTGTGCACGTCTATAATCGTGATGGTTTGCAGCAAGATGTTGATCCATTTGCCTTTTATCCCAGTTTAGGTGTGCAAAATGATGCATCACATGCTTTTTATTTGGGTGTAGAACTTGCGCGTGCGCAAATTGCTTGGCAATTAAAGAAGCGTTATGTGCAGGATGAAGCTTTGAATTGGGGTGTTTCAAGTTTAATGGAAAAAGTAGACGATAGAAAAAGTCACCGTGAAGCTTCTTTAAAAGAAAAGCAGCAAGCAAAACAACAAGAAAATAAAAAACAATGATTTTTGAAACCATTATTACCACTATTAATACAGCAGGCGTTCCGCATGTCACGCCTTTTGGTGTGCGTTATGAGGGCGAGAATGTTGTTATTTCTCCTTACAAACCATCGACGACTTTAACGAATATCTTAGCAACAAAAAATGCGGTGATGAATTTAACGGATGATGTCCGCGTGTTTGCGGCGGCTTTAACTAATCGTCAAGCGTGGCAGCTATTAAAAGCCAATCAAATAAATGGCTTCAGGCTGGCGAATTGCCTTGAACATGTAGAGTTGGCGTTAATTGAAGTGCGTGATGATGCAGTTAGGCCGCAGCTTATTCTGCAGAAAATAGAAACGCAACATCATCAAGCGTTTAGTGGTTTTAATCGTGCGCAGGCAGCTGTGATAGAACTTGCCGTTTTGGTGAGTCGTTTGCATTTGCTGCCTATAGAAAAAATCCAAACTGAAATGCAGTATCTACAAATTGCGATTGATAAAACTGCCGGTGAAAATGAACTGCTGGCATGGACTTGGCTGGTGGAAAAAGTAAACCAATTTTATGCGACACAAATACCAGAAAAGAAACATTAGGCATGACACAGTTATTGATTAGCGTTAAGGATGCTGAAGAGGCGTTAGTCGCGTTAGATGCTGGCGTTGATATCATCGATTTGAAAGATCCCAATGTTGGTGCGTTAGGTGCGCTGAATTTAGATGTTAGCCTACAAATCTTACAAAAAGTTCAGCAATATAAACAGTTAAGCCCCCACCGAGCTTTACCACTGACTAGCGCTACGGTGGGTGAAGTTCATGCAAATTTAGATGCACTGCTCAACGAGGTTGATGCAAGAGTAAAAATGGGTGTTGATATTATTAAAATTGCGGTGTCTGATCTATTCAACAATACTGATTATCTAATTGATATTGCTCGATTGCAGCATACCAAGTTAATCGCCGTATTTTTTGCGGATCAGCCTATGGATTTAACCTCGCTTGAAAAGTTAAAAATTAGTGGCTTTTATGGTGCGATGATTGATACGCATAAAAAACAGCAAAACCTGCTTGAAATATGTAGTTTATCGACTTTACAAAGCTTTACACAAGCCTGTAAGGAAATTGGCTTAAAATCTGGTCTTGCTGGCTCTTTAAAACCACAACATATTGAAAGTGTGGTTGCTATCAACCCATCCTATATTGGTTTTAGAGGCGGTGTATGCGCGAGTGAGTCACGAGTAAACAGATTAATTCATCATAAGCTCGTCGATGTGAAAGAAATGTTGCAAGAACACAACAAAATCAAGAGCAAGGCGCAAGTAAGCTTGAGTTTAGCGTTGCATAGTTAAAGTAGTTTAAGTATAGTTCGTATGTAGATGTTTGTTCGTCTGTTTTTAATTAGGAGTTTAACAATGAAAAAGAATTTAATCGGTTTAGCTGTAGCAACGACACTTAGCCTTACAGCCTTAGCAGTATCTGCAGAAGATATGTACCGTGGCGCTTGGTATGCAGTACCAGGTGTTAGCTATATGCACACAGATAGCGACTTAGAGGCTGACAATGGTTTACATGGTGGCTTTATTAGCATTGGTAAAGAATTAAGCCCAAGCTGGGATCTACAAGGCCGTTTAGGTTATAACCGTGCTGATGAAGATACAGGCATTGCTGGTGCTGGCGGTAAATACAAACAAACTACATTGGGTTTAGACGCATTGTATATGTTCAGCCGTGAAAAGTTCCGTCCATTCTTACTTGCTGGTATTGGTGCAGCACGTAACAACGTAGACTACTCAGGTGTAGATATTGGTGACAAAACTAAAACATCTTTAATGGCTAATGTGGGCTTGGGTGCTCAGTATCTATTTAATGATAAATTTGGTTTACAAGCTGATTTACGTCATCAGTGGAGTAGGTCAGATGCTAAATCATCAACAAACGATTTTGATGCAGATAAAACAATTGGCAACACATTGTTCAACGTTGGTGCTATTTTCCGTTTCGGCGCACCAGCACCAGTAGTTGCAGAAGCAACTCCAGAACCAGCTCCAATCGCCGCAGCAGAGCCAGCACCTGAGCCAGCTCCAGTTGCATGCACTCCACAATTAGAAACGATTACTGTTGATGCAGAAAAGCTATTCGGTTTTGATCAGGCAAACCTAAAAGGTGAAGGTAAAGTGGCATTAGATGACGCTGCTGCTAAAATCAAGGAAAATCCTGCTATTCAAGCAGTGATTGTAACTGGTCACACAGACCGTATCGGTTCAGATGCTTATAATCAAAAATTGTCTGAGCGTCGTGCTAATCGAGTAAAAGATTACTTGACTGCACAAGGTGTTGATCAATCAATCATTCAAGCAATCGGCAAGGGCGAGTCTGAGCCTGTTGTTCAGTGCGTAGGTAACAGTAAAACTAAGAAATTAAGTTCTTGCTTACAGCCTAACCGTCGCGTAACAATTCAAGCTGAAGCTAAAAAAGAAGTTGGTTGCAATTAAGTTTTATTTCAATATTTAATTAAAACCTAATTAAATAAAAAAGCCCTGCAATGCGGGGCTTTTTTATTGCCTGCTGACTATTGTTATTGTAGACACTTTATTAATAGCCAGTTAATTTGTCGTTATAATATACCTATGAAACAATCTGCTGACTTAATCATTGAAGCACGTTGGTTGCTGCCAATTATCCCACGCAATAAATTGTTAGAGTATCAGGCCGTAGTCATTCAGTCTGGCAAAATTATTGATGTTTGTACATTTGCACAAGCCAGTCAGCAATATGAGCCCAAAGAGCTTGTTCAGTTGAATGAGCATGTACTGATGCCAGGATTAGTAAATTTACATGCACATGCCGCGATGAGTTTGATGCGCGGCTTAGCGGATGATTTGCCATTAATGCCATGGTTAGAGCAGCATATTTGGCCTGCGGAGCAAAGGTTACTGTCCCCCAGTTTTGTGTATGACGGTACTTTGTTAGCATGTGCCGAGATGTTAAGTGGTGGAATAACGACATTTAATGATATGTATTTTTACCCAGTGGCGGCGGCAGAAGCCAGTTTAAAAATTGGCATGCGTGCAAACTTGGGTCTGGTTGTGCTGGAGTTTGCCACTCAATATGCTAATGATGCTGAAAGCTATATCGATAAGGGTACGGATGCGCGCGATCAACTTAAAAGTGAATCGCTTATTTCATTTAGTTTTGCACCACACGCGCCTTACACGGTAAATGATACAACGTTTAAGCAAATTAATACGTTAAGTGCGCAGCTTAATATCGGATTACATATTCATCTGCACGAAACTTTAGCCGAAATCGCACAAAGCGAAAAAAAGCACGGTACACGACCGTTGGCACGTTTGGCACAGCTAGGTTTACTTGACGCAGCAACCACTTTTGCACATTGTGTGCACTTAAATGCATTTGAAATACAATTATTGGCGGAACATGGATGCAGTATTGCACATTGTCCGAGTTCAAATTTGAAATTAGCTTCAGGTATTGCGCCCATTGCGGAATACACAGCGCAGGGCATTAATGTTGGTTTAGGTACAGACAGTGCAGCCAGTAATAATCGTTTAGATATGTTTGCAGAAATGCGGCTTGCTGCTTTATTGGCAAAAGGTTTTAGTCATGATGCAACCGCTATTTCAGCGCATCAAGCTTTAGAAATGGCGACGATTAATGGCGCAAAAGCATTGGGTTTGGATGATCAGTTGGGCTCGATTGAAATTGGCAAGCTTGCCGATTTAACTGCAATTAAATTAAGCGATATCAATATGCAACCGTGTTTTGATCCTGTGTCGCATTTGGTTTATGTGGCTGGACGTGAGCAAGTCAGCCATGTTTGGGTGAGTGGCGATTTGAAGTATTACAAACCGAATAATAACGACGGTGTCTATAGCCATGTGGAGCCACAAGAGTTGGTGGATATTGTGACTAAATGGCAAACTAAACTTGCTGAGTTTAAAACAACCACCTCTAAACCATTATTTAATTAAGTGATTAAATTTTATGTCCAATTACGATATTGCTGAACTGAACAAATTTAGTGAGTTAGCCCATAAATGGTGGGATAAAACCAGTGAATTTAAACCGCTACATGACATTAATCCCTTGCGTTTACAATATATTGACCAAGCGATTTCATTATCAGGAAAAACTGTTTTAGACGTTGGGTGTGGCGGCGGTATTTTAAGTGAATCAATGGCAGAAAAAGGCGCAACTGTTACCGGGATTGACTTAGGTGAAAAGGCATTAAAAGTCGCGCAGTTGCATAGCTTGGAAACAGGGGTCGAGGTTGATTATCGCTTAATAGCGGTTGAGCAGTTAGCGGAAGAAATGCCGGCAAGTTTCGATGTTGTTACCTGTCTGGAGATGTTGGAGCATGTGCCAGATCCCGCCAGTATTGTGCGAGCCTGCGCTAAATTAGTGAAACCTAGCGGCCATGTATTTTTCTCTACGATTAATCGCAATGCAAAAGCCTATGTATTTGCCGTTATTGGGGCAGAATACGTGCTCAATATGCTACCAAAAGGTACGCATGATTATGCTAAATTCATCAAGCCTTCTGAACTGGCAAGTTGGTTAAGAAATTCTGATCTCTCATTGCAACATCAAATTGGCATGCAATATAACCCTATTACGCAGCGTTATTGGCTGGATGGTGATATTTCAGTGAATTACATGATGCACACGATTAAAGCTTAATAGGTATTATTGAATTGATTCATACAATTTTGTTTGATTTAGATGGCACATTAGTTGATACCGCACCAGATTTAGGCCACGCACTCAATATTCAATTGAGCAGACACGGTAAATCAACCTTAAGCGATGCGACCATTCGACCTTTTGCTTCACATGGTTCACGTGGGCTGATTGGATTGGGTTTTGGCATTACGCCAGCAGATGCCAGTTTTTTAGCCCTGCGCGATGAGTATCTTAATATTTATGATACCGTGTTCACACGTAGCCCAGTATTACTGCAAGGTATTGCAGCGCTATTGCAAGTGATTGAAAGTAAAGGATTAAAGTGGGGAGTTGTGACTAATAAGCCACGCCGTTTCACCCAGCCATTAATTAAAAGCATGGGTTTAGATCAGCGAGCAGCCTGTGTGGTAAGCGGGGATGATGCACCGCAACCTAAACCATCGCCAGCTACACTTTTAATGGCTTGTGAACAGATGAATGTGAAACCGGAAAACTGTATTTACATTGGCGATGCGGAACGCGACATTCAAGCAGGCAAGGCAGCTGGCATGCAAACTGCAGTCGCTTTGTTTGGATACATTGATAATAGCGATAAGCCGCAGGATTGGGGTGCGGATGTCATGTTGCATAAACCTGAAGATTTATTAGATTTAATTGGCTTTTGAGTTTTAATTTATAACCAGACAACGATGATAATTTAAAGCTGCTTTCTACCAAGTAGCGCCATGGATAAAGTCCCACTGTCTACATATTCAATTTCACCACCCATTGGCAAGCCGCGTGCAATACGGCTTACGGCGATTCCGCGTGTTTTTAGCAGCTCGCTAATGTAATGTGCTGTTGCTTCGCCTTCAACCGTGTAATTTGTCGCTAGAATGACTTCACTAATCACACCATCTTGCGCACGTTTAATTAGCTTATCCAGATTAATCTCTTTAGGACCTATGCCATCCAAAGGTGATAGTTTGCCCATCAACACAAAATACATGCCGCTGTATGAGTGCGTTTGTTCCATCATCATTAAATCCGTTGGCATTTCAATCACGCATAATTGTGATTGTTCGCGTTTATCCGATGCACATAGTGGGCAAACAGGTGTTTCAGAGAAGTTATTGCATAGCGTGCAATGACCTAGTGCTTGTAAGGCATTTTCTAAGCTATTACCTAATTTTGCAGCGCCTTTGCGGTCACGTTGCAATAGATAATAAGCCATCCGCAAAGCGGATTTTGGGCCTACACCAGGCAAACAGCGGAGCGAATCGATTAATTGCTCAAGAGCAGGCGGGTTTTTCAACGCAGAAACTTTGTGTGATTAAATTAAAGTAAATAATGAAAAAGACTGAGATAAAATCACTTAAAAAGGTAATTTAAAGCCAGCAGGCATCATGCCGCTCATGCGCGCATTGGATGTTGTTTCTGCTTTTGCTCTTGCATCATTTAAGGCAATCAGTAACAAATCTTCTAACGTTTCTCTGTCATCCATTGCAGCGTCATCAATCACTACGCGTTTTACCACGTTATTACAGGTCATGCTGATTTTAACCAAGCCGCTGCTGGCAACACCTTCTACCAATGTTTCAGCTAATTCAGCCTGCGCTTTTTGCATATTCGCTTGCATTTGCTGGGCCTGCTTCATCATATTGCCCATGCCGCCTTTCATCATGTTTTGCTCCTTTTTTAATCGTTAATTGTATTTAAATTTAAACAGGTTTTATTGAGTTAGGGATTATGGTTGCGCCAAAATCATTCATTAATGCTTGGACAAAGCTGTCTTGCATAATCGCCGCTTCTGCCGCGCTTTGCACCGTTGCTTTTTCTGCTGCATTTTGTTTGGCTGGCGTAATAATTTCGGCTTCATGTACGTTACCGACTTCAACATTTAATTTTATTTTCTTACCAAAATATTGGTTAATCGCAGTAGATAGTTTGTCTTGATAACTTGGGCTGACTAAATGCTTCTGACTCTCTGCAACACGCAAGGTGATACTGTTGTCGTCATAACTCACCATCTCACAATTTTGTGCCAGTGCGCGCGCAAGCCCTAGTTTCAAGTTTTGTTCAACTAATCTGCGCCAATTACCATCGAAACTGGTGTTCGCTGCGTTAGTATTTTCTACACTATTATTCTGTTGTTCGGTGTTGCTAGGTTCAATAATGCTAGGTTCAGGATTACTCGTTTCAACGGTAGATGTTTTAGTCTCCGACGCAGGTGATTCCGCAATACGTAATGCATTGTCATGTAAATTGGTGCGTGCTAAGTCAGGCTGTTTTTCAATCGGACTAGGAATAGCATTATTAGTTGGTTTTGATAGTGGCTGTTGCGTTGAAATGGAAGGTTTTGGCTGAATAGCAGTTAATTTCTCATGCGGTGCAAAAGCCAACATCCGCAGTAAACTCATGGTAAAGCCTGCATACTCGTCAGGTGCTAAACCAATATCTCGGCGACCCAGCAATGCAATTTGATAATACAACTGTAATGTCTCTGCTGGCAATTTTGCGGCTAAATCCATGAGTAATGCATGCTCAGGATAATCGTCTGCAATGCTGTTAGGCACGGTTTGTATGACAGCAATCTGGTGCAGAATATTAGCTAAATCATTTAAAGCGGCTTCAAACGCAATGTTGCGCATTTGCATGGATAAGGCTTTTTCAATCAGCCCTGCGCCATCCTGGTTAATTAGCGCATACAAAATATCAAACAGATATGTTTGGTCGATTGCGCCCAGCATGCTGCGCACTTCAGTTTCATTCACGGTTTGATTGCCGTATGCAATCGCTTGGTCTGTCAGTGATAAGGCATCGCGCATGCTGCCTGCCGCTGCACGTGCAATCAGGTTAATTGCCGCTGGCTCATAAGTGATGTTTTCTTGAGTGAGTACATTTTGCAGATGCTCAGTGATGGTGATACTGGCCATCTGCCTTAAATTAAACTGTAAGCAACGCGATAAGACGGTGACAGGTACTTTTTGTGGGTCAGTCGTAGCTAGAATGAATTTAACGTGTGCTGGAGGCTCTTCTAGCGTTTTAAGCATGGCATTGAACGCACTTTTAGACAGCATATGCACTTCGTCAATAATATACACTTTAAAACGGCCAACTGTAGGCGCGTATTGCGCGTTATCCAGCAACTCACGCATGGCATCCACTTGTGTGTTAGATGCAGCATCCACTTCTAACATATCTACAAAGCGACCACGGTCAATCTCAGTACAGGCATTACACACACCACAGGGCGTGGCGGTGATGCCTGTTTCGCAATTCAGCGATTTGGCTAAAATCCGCGCAATGGTTGTTTTGCCAACGCCGCGTGTGCCTGTAAACAGATAAGCATGGTGCAATCTTTGCTGCGTCAACGCATTGGTTAATGCGCGCACTACATGCGGTTGGCCAACTAAGGTATCAAAAGATTTGGGGCGATATTTGCGTGCTAAAACGAGATATGACATAAGCGAGACTTTAGCTTAAAAATTGGATTTCGTCTAAGCTAAAATGATTTTTAAGAAGAGGCGAGCCAAGCCCCCGGCACTTGCTCAATAGTTGTGGCTGCTTGCTTCCGCATCTGACCAGGTTGGCTACTTTACAATGCG